>Ga0208375_1001246_pt1 | contig 29940 bp, 35 predicted proteins | sample RifOxyD1_FD_184038 | JGI IMG/M metagenome (GOLD analysis project Ga0208375, IMG submission 184038) | Soil microbial communities from Rifle, Colorado - Rifle Oxygen_injection D1 (SPAdes) | ecosystem: Environmental > Terrestrial > Deep subsurface > Rock core/Sediment | place: Rifle, Colorado...
CCCGCCTCGGCCACCGGTCGCACTCGCACGCCATCTTGATCCAGCAGGCCGATCCAGGCCATGCGGAACAGGCCGTCCCGAACCAGTTCCTGGCAGATGCGCGACATCAATTCCTGCTCGGGCAGTTCCGCCATGAGCATTTCATTCACCGCTGCAATCGTCTGCAGAAACAGATTGCGCCGCTGCATCTGCAGGGTTTCGCGCTTATGTCGGGTGATTTCGTGCAGACTGCCTGTCATGCGCAGCGGTTTGCCATCGCTGCTGCGCACCCTCACCTCGCCGTGGTTCTGCACCCAGATCACACTGCCATCCGCGCGCCGGATGCGGCACTCATACTCAAAATCAGCATGACCGGCCAGGCAGTTCCGGATCGCTGCCATGACGTCTTCCCGCTCCCGTTCATGCACGCAGGCAAGCGCCTCTTGCCAGGTGTGTTCAGACTGGCGCGCGTCCAGCCCCATCAGCCGCGCCCACTGCGCGTTATGGCCAATCCGCCCGCTGCTCAAGTCCCAGTCCCACCGGCCCTCGCCGCTGATTGCCAAAGCGAAGGCGTGTTGATCCGGGTTGACGATGGGTTTGTGGTTCGACTTGCTTGCCTTCCGCACTGCAGCGGGGTCCAGTCCTTCAGCCAGCAAAGTCCTGGCTGCGTGGCGGCGTTTTCTGGCTTCTTTAAGCGAAACATCCGGGTACACCCCCAGCGCCAGCGTTTTGCGTTTGCCTTCAAAACGATAATCCAGCCGCCAGTAGCGCGAACCCTCTGGCTGCAACAGCAAATACATGCCGCCACCATCGGTCAGCTTGACCGGCTTGCTGGCGGGTTTGGTCTTGCGGATCAAGCCGACAGTAAGCGGGGTTACAACGCGAGCCATGGCAGGTCCGGAGGAAAGGGGATCCGTGTAATCCTAGCCTGCAGGTGCCGTCACGTATACCGTCAATACCGCCGGGTCAAACTGGTACAAATAGCCCGGCAAGACCATATAGAAAAAGGTGTTTTCATCATCCTGAAGTCGTAAATCCGCTTCGCATGACACGTGTTCATTTGAGGAAAATGTCCCCCTATACGCGCATGCAGGGAACGTTCCTTGGGCGATTGCCCGCTTCTTGTGATCGGCGCCATCTGACGAATCGCCCGGGTCGCACCATTCATCGCGACACGACAGGGCGTTTGCTTCAAGCCGGGCCGCGCCGAACCTTACTGCCAGCCGCCGCCCAGCACCTTGTACAGCGTGACGCGGTTGGCGGCATCGGCCAGGCGCACGATGATCAGCTCCTGTTCGGCGAGGTAGAGCGTGCGCTGGGCGTCGAGCAGGCCAAGGTAGCTGTCCACTCCGCCCTGGTAGCGTGCATCCGACAAGCGAAAGCCTGCCTGCGTGGCTTCTAGCTGCTGGCGCCGGGCGTCGAGCCGCTCGGCGAGCGTGGCGCGTTCGACGAGCGCATCGGCGACCTCGCGGAACGCCGTCTGGATGGCTTTCTCGTACAGCGCCACGTTGATGTCGCGCTGCACCTCGGCCACATCGAGGCTCGCCTGCAGGCGGCCGGCCTCGAAGATCGGGATGCGGACCTGGGGAACGAAGCTCCAGGTACCGGATCCGCCATCAAACAGGCCGCCCAGCGTGCCGCTGGCAGACCCGGCGGCAGCGGTCAGGCTGATGCTCGGAAAGAAGGCGGCGCGTGCGGCGCCGATGCTGGCGTTGGCTGCGCGCAGGTTGCGCTCGGCCTGCAGGATGTCGGGGCGGCGGGTGAGCACCTCGGACGGCACACCCGCCGGTAATTCGGCCACGGCGCTGACGCTGTCGGTGAGCGTGGCCGGCAGCCATTCGGCGGGAACCGGGGCGCCCGCGACCAGTGCGAGTGCGTTTTCGTCCTGCGCGACGAAGGTGCTGAAACGCGCCACGTCAGCACGCGCGCTTTGCAGCAGCGTCTGCGACTGGTGCAGGTCGAGCGCCGAAACCGCGCCGGCTTCGACAATACGGCGGATCAGATCGTGGGACTTCAGCCGTGTCTCGTAGGTGCTGCGCGCCAGCGCCAGCCGTTCGCGATCGGCGGCCAGCGTCAGCCAGACGCTGGCGACTTCGGCCACCAGACTGATCTGTGCACTACGGCGCGCTTCCCCGGTGCCGAGGTAGGTTTCGAGCGCCGTTGCGTTGAGGCTGCGGATGCGACCGAAGAAATCCAGCTCGTAGGCGGAAAAGCCGATCGTGGCGCTGTACTGGCGATTGACCTCGGCATTGCCGCTGGCGGTGAGATCGCCCGGCAGGCGCTGCGCGTTCTGGCTTCCTGTGGCGCCAACGGCCGGAAACAGGTCGGCGCGCTGGATGCGGTATTGGGCGCGCGCTTTTTCGATGTTGAGCGCGGCGACACGCAGGTCGCGGTTGTTGGCCAGCGCCAGCGCGATCACCTCGCGCAGCCGCGCATCGGCGAAATAGTCGCGCCAGGCGATGGCGTCGGCCGCTGCCGTCGCGGCAGCCGGAGCCGCATCCGGAAACGCGGTCGGCACTGGTGCTGCAGGGCGCTGATAGTCCGGGGTCAGGGTGCAGGCGCCCGTCAAACTGGCGGCGAGCGCGATGCTCAGAATACGGAGCTTGCTCATAGCTTGCCCTCCAGTGGCGCCGCAACCGGGAGCGGTACCGTGCTGTCCGTTCGCGGCTTGTCCTTGAAAATACGCTTGATCACCACGTAGAACAGTGGCACGAAAAAGATGCCGAGCGCGGTGCCGACCAGGGTGCCGCCCAGCACGCCGGTACCAATCGCATTCTGGCTGCCGGAGCCGGCGCCGGTGGCGAGCACCAGCGGCAGCACGCCGAGGCCGAAGGCAAGCGAGGTCATCAGGATGGGCCGCAGGCGCATGCGTATGGCCTCCATCGTGGCGGTGAGCAGATCCTTGCCCTCCTCTTCCATCTGCGCCTTGGCGAATTCGACGATCAGGATCGCGTTTTTCGACGACAGGCCGATGGTGGCCAGCAGGCCGACCTGGAAGTAAATGTCGTTCGACAGCCCCCGCCCGGTGGCGGCCAGCAGCGCGCCGAGCACTCCGAGCGGCACCACCAGCATCACCGCGAACGGCACCGACCAGCTTTCATACAGCGCGGCGAGGCAGAGGAACACGACCAGCAGCGACAGCGCATACAAGGCCGGCGCCTGCGAACCGCTGCGGCGCTCCTCGTAGGAGGTGCCGGTCCACTCGTGGCCGATGCCGGGCGGCAGCTTGGCCATGATCTCCTCTACGGCCACCATCGCCTCGCCCGACGACAGGCCTGGCGCGGCCTGACCGAGCAGCTCGACCGAGGGCTGGCCGTTGTAGCGCTCGAGACGTGGCGAACCGAAGCTCCACTTGGCCTGAGTAAAGGCGGAGAACGGCACCATCTCGCCGGCCTTGTTGCGCACATACCATTTGTCGAGATCACCCGGCGTCATGCGCGCGCCGGCGTCGGCCTGCAGATACACCTTCTTGATGCGGCCACGGTCGATGAAGTCGTTGACATAGCTGCCTCCCCAGGCGATGGACAGCGTGTCGTTGATGTCGGCCACCGTCACCCCGAGCGCGCCGGCCTTGGCGTGGTCGATTTCGAGCTGGTATTCGGGGGTATCGTCCTGGCCGTTGGGGCGCACGCCAACCAGGCGCTTGTCCTGCGCCGCCATGCCGAGGAACTGGTTGCGCGCAGCGATCAGCGCATCATGGCCGAGGCCGGCGCGATCCTGGAGCTGTACATTGAAACCGCTCGAGGTGCCGAGTTCGATCACCGCCGGCGGCACGAAGGCGAACACCATCGCCTCGCGAATTTGCGAGAACGCACCCATCGCCCGTCCGGCCACCGACTTGACGTCCATCCCGGGTCCCTTGCGTTCATCCCAGTGCTTCAGGTTGACGAAGCCGATGCCCATGTTCTGGCCGCCGCCGCCGAAGCTGAAGCCGGCCACGGTGAACACCGCGCGCACCGTATCTTTTTCGTTTTCCAGAAAATGCCGCTCGACTTTCTTCAACACCTCCAGCGTGCGTTCCTGGGTGGCGCCGGCAGGCAGCATGACCTGGTTGAACATGATGCCCTGGTCTTCTTCCGGCAGAAATGAGGTGGGCATGCGCACGAACAGCAGGCCGAGCACCACGACGATCGCCAGATAAATGGCGAGATAGCGCACGCTGCGCTTGAGAATGCCGCCCACTGCCGACTCGTAGCGCAGGGTGTTGCGCGCGAACATGCGGTTGAACCAGCCGAAGAAACCGCCCAGCACCCGTCCTTCACCGTGGCCGTGGCCTTTTTCAACCGGCTTCAGCATCGTTGCACACAGCGCGGGGGTGAACACGATCGCCACCAGCACCGACAAGGCCATGGCCGCGACGATGGTGATCGAGAACTGGCGATAGATCACCCCGGTCGAGCCGCCGAAGAAAGCCATCGGCACGAACACGGCCGACAGCACCAGGCCGATGCCGACCAGCGCGCCGGTGATCTGGCGCATCGACTTCTTGGTCGCCTCCTTCGGCGACAGCCCCTCCTCGGTCATCACGCGTTCGACGTTTTCGACCACCACAATGGCGTCGTCCACCAGCAGGCCAATCGCCAGCACGACGCCGAACATGGTCAGGGTGTTGATCGAGAAGCCGAACGCAGCCATCACGCCGAAGGTGCCGAGCAGCACCACCGGGATCGCGATAGTGGGGATCAGTGTGGCGCGCAAATTTTGCAGGAACAGGAACATCACCAGGAACACCAGCGCCACGGCCTCGATCAGTGTCGTGACCACCGACTTGATCGAAATGCGCACAAAGGGCGTGGTGTCGTAAGGCACCACGGCCTCCACTCCGGCAGGGAAATAGGGCTGCAGCTCGGCGAGCTTGGCACGCACTGCGTCGGCAGTTTCCAGCGCGTTGGCGCCGGCGGCGAGCTTGATGCCGACACCGGCAGCGGGTTCGCCGTTGAAGCGCGCCATGGTGCCGTAGTTTTCGGCGCCGATCTCCACCCGGGCGACGTCGCCCAGGCGCACTTCGCCGCCTTGTGCCGAGGTGCGCAGCAGGATGGCATTGAACTGTTCTGCGTTTTGCAGCCGGCTCTGCGCAGTGATCGTTGCGCTGAACCCCTGGCCGGGCAAGGACGGCGTGCCGCCAAGCTGGCCGGCCGACACCTGCGTGTTTTGCGCCTGGATCGCGGCCTTGACATCGGCTGGCGTGAGTTTGAAATTGGACAGCCGGGCCGGATCGAGCCACACCCGCATGGCGTACTGCGAGCCGAACACCTGCAACTCGCCGACACCGGTCACGCGCGACAGTGGGTCCTGCAGATTGGAGACCACGAAATCCGACAGATCATTCGCGCTCAGCTTGCCATCGGTCGAGGCAAAGCCCAGCACCATCAAGAAGTTACGCGCCGATTTTGCCACCTGCACGCCCTGCTGCTGCACCGCCTGCGGCAGCAACGGCAACGCGGTCTGCAGCTTATTTTGCACCTGCACCTGGGCGATGTCGGGATCGGTGTCGGCGTTGAAGGTGAGCGTTACGGTGGTGCGGCCGCTGGCGTCGCTCGACGAGTTCATGTAGAGCAGGCCGTCGAGGCCGGTCATCTTTTGCTCGATGACCTGGGTCACCGAGTCTTCTACCGCTTTCGCCGACGCGCCGGGATAGCTGGCGTTGATGGCGATTGCCGGTGGGGCAATGGCGGGATATTGCGAAATCGGCAGCCCGAGGATGGACAGCGCCCCCGCCAGCATGATGACGATGGCGATGACCCACGCGAAAATGGGCCGGTCGATGAAGAAATTAGCCATGGTCGCCTACCTCACTTGGCCGCAGGCGCTGCGGCCGGGCGTGCTGCGGCCGTTGCCGCATCCTGAACTTGCACCGGCGCGCCCGGCTTCGCCTTCTGCAAGCCTTCGACGATGACGCGATCGCCGGCGGCCAGGCCTTCGGTCACCACCCATTTGTCGTCCTTCGATTGCTCCGCCTTGACGATGCGAGCCTCGACCTTGCTTTCGGCATTCACCACCATCACGGTCGCATTGCCCTTCGGATCACGACTGACTGCGGCGTGCGGCACCAGCATGGCCTCACGGTTCACGCCCTGTGTCAGCCGTGCACGCACGTACATGCCGGGCAACAACTCGCCCTTGGGGTTGGGGAAGACGGCGCGCAGCGTCACGCTGCCGGTGGCCTGGTCGACCGTCACTTCAGAAAATTCCAGCTTGCCCTCGGCAGCGTAGGCACTGCCGTCTTCCAGCACCAGTTGCACCGGCACGCTATTGCCGCCCGCACGAGCCAGCTTGCCCGAATCGAGCGCGCGTTTCAGGCTTAGCAGCTCGGCGCTGGACTGCGTCAAATCGACATAAATCGGATCAAGCTGCTGCACTGTGGCCAGCGCCGCAGCCTGGTTCGCCGTCACCAGCGCCCCCGCCGTCACGGTCGAGCGGCCGATGCGGCCGGCAATCGGCGAGGCCACGCGGGTGTAATCGAGATCGACACGCGCCTTGTCGAGCGCCGCCTTGGCCATGCCAACATCGGCCTGTGCCTGTTTCTGCCCAGCCTGTGCCTCTTCGTTGGCCTGGGTGCTCACTGCCTGGATTTTTACCAGATCGGCATAGCGAACCGCCTTCAGGCGCGCAACCTCCAGATTGGCCTCGGCGCGTTCCTGGCTGGCGCGCGCACTGTCGTAGGCGGCTTGATACGTCGCCGGATCGATCCGGTACAGCACCTGCCCGGGCTTGACCTCGCTACCCTCCTTGAACAGGCGCGCCTTGACGATGCCGGTCACCTGCGGCCGCAATTCAGCCACCTGATACGGCACCGTGCGACCGGGTAGCTCCGCGACTTGCGCCACCGATTCTGGCTGCACGGTCACCACCGTGACCGCAGGGGCTGCCGGCGGTCCGCCTGCAGGCGGCTGTTTTTGCTCGCCGCCGCACGCGCTGAGCAGCAGCAATACGGTCAGGGTGAAACCGGCTGAAATGAATGGCAGGATGCGTGGGGTCTGCATGGAAAACCTTTCGTAAATGTGCGCTGGCTTCACCTACCCGTATAGGCGCGCCGCTACTGGAGGGGCAAGTTATATCGGATGGGCAATAAATATAGAATGAACGTTCAATCTATATTATTATTCCAGTGAGCGCAAGATAGATGATCCGTTTCAAGCCTTGCGCCTAACGACAGGAGACATGCATGACTGCTGCGAATTCCCTTTCCGCCGATATTTCGCGCGCCGACGCACGCCGCGTGCAGATACGTGCAGCCGCAGCGGACTGCTTCCGCCAGCATGGCTTCCACGGCACCAGCATTGCGCAAATATCGAAAGTAGCCGGCATGAGCACCGGCCACATCTATCACTACTTTGAAAACAAGGAAGCGATCATTGCCGACATCGTCGCCCAGGATCTGGAACGCCTGCTGACGCTGACCGCCGAACTGCGCGCGGCAAGCGATGTCAAGGCGGCGATGATCGAACGCGCCGTCGAGGGGGTGCAAGAAAATCTCGACCCGGGCAAGGCCGGGCTGCAACTGGAAATCGTCGCTGAAGCCGCGCGCAATCCGCATATCGCAGAAATCGTTCAGGCAGCCGACCGGCAATGCCGCGAGAGTCTGGCTGCAACCATCCGTGCCCAACGCCAGGCCGCCGGCCATGAAGACAACAAGGCTACGCTGGCCAGCATGGTGGAAGCCATTTCCGCGATGTTCGAGGGCTTGCGGATACGCGCCATCCGCAACCCCGACATTGATCGGGATGGCGTGGTGCTGATGTTCCGGCGCATGGTCGGCGACCTGCTTTCACAAACGCCTTAAGTCATCCGGCCAACGCAACGGGTAGGTCGATATCAGCCATCCACATGCCGGAAACCGGGGCTCATCGATACACCAGGACCGGAATGGTGCAGTGCGTCAAAACCTTCTGCGTTTCCGAGCCGAGCAGGAAGGCGCGCAGCCCGTGATGGCCATGCGACGCCATGAAGATGAGATCGCAGGCGCCACGTTGCGCTGCCGCAATGATGCCTTCATAAGGCGCATCGCACTCGGTACTGACCAGCTCGAATGTCACGCCCTCCCCGGCCGCCACCTGCTCCACACTGTGCAGCAAGCTTGCGGCCTGCTTGTCCATCGCTGCGCGGTAGGCTTCGCTGGCTGCGGCAAAATCGAACATTCCTTCGGTCGACATGCCGTAGGGCAAGCTGGATGATTTTGCGTAATAAAACGTCAGCCGGGCACCGGTTTCCCGGGCAAACGAACAGGCGCGTTTCACCACTGCACGGGTCAATTCGCTGCCATCGATCGGCACGAGTATGTGCTGGAACATGGTCACCTCCCTTTTTTCAGCGCTCGAAGAACCGGGGATCCGAAAGCCACGTTCGCCCGGGCGCAGCGCCAACTGGCGGGCAGTCGCTGTTTTCGCCATATGGCATTGCATTCAGGTTGCCTGCGGCGGGCTCGGCTATGCGTATCCAGCATGTCGGATGATTCAATATAGCCACCCTTTAGATGGGAATGCGCTGCGGTCACGCTGACAGCGCAACGCGTCGCGAGTTGAGCATGCCATCGGTAGCCCAGCCCCCCGATTTCATCTGCTATACCTTTAAGTCAGCAGGACATCGCCTCCGTCCTTCGCCCGGACAGGACCTCAACCCGCAGGAAGAACCATGACCCATCATTCCATCGATATTGCCAGCCGCGTCAGCCCAAGCTTGTCGACACTACTCAACAGCCGGGTTCTCAACCCGGATTGCACCCAGCCCGTCACGCTCATCTCGGTGCGGCGCTTTCTCACCGACCTGCTGCCGAAGGATTTCAACGAGGCCGAACGAATGCATCACTTCGACATCAGCGAATCACTGATCGATGAACTGGATGCACTCATCGAGGAATTCGACGGCAGCGCCCTGGCGGTCGATTTTGTGAAGGCCAGCGCGAGCGAGCCTCTCTCGCGCGCGATCGAGGCGGTGGTCAATGACGAGAACCGGGAAAATCCGCCGACGCTTGCGGGGATTCGTGATGCCCTCCTCGCAGGGCTGGGCGCGCGGCTGGTGGGCGACGGTGTGATGGAAGACGATGAGGACGATTCGTTGCTGGCGGAGATCGACGCGTTGATCGAGCAGTTTGGCGCTGACAGCCTTGCCGAAGAGTTGATCCGCTACGAATAGCATCCCGGCTTCAAAAGGAGGTTCGCATGGTTAAAAATCGGCGTTCGAGGCGTGTTCTGGCCCTGTTCATGGTGGTTCTGGGTGGTGTGCTGATTTTTCTGGCACCCGAAATGTGGTTCGGTCTGGTGCTACTCGTGCTGGGCGTGGGTGTCGAACTGGTGGGCATCGCGCTGGAACGCAGGGTCTAGCCGGCACTTCGTTCAGAACTGTTTTTACCGGCAGACGAGGGTGGCCAGTTCCGGACGTAAAAAGGCAAGCCTGCCATTTTTTGTTGTCATCGAAAGGAGCACAGAATGAAAGAGCGATTCGCTGGATTCCAATCCGTCCGCCGCGACCGCCTGATTCAGGAATCCCGGCACGACCCCTACAAGGCAAAGCACAAGTTGCCGGAACCCACGGTTTGCCCGCAATGCGGTGCCGTGTTTCATGATGGGCATTGGCAATGGCTGGTCAAGCCCGCCCAGGCGAACGAAGCAATGTGTCCGGCCTGTCACCGCATACACGACGACTTCCCCGCTGGCTATCTCACTGTGGCGGGTACTTTCTTCAAAGACCATCGCGAGGAATTGCTGCACCTGGCCAGGAACGAGGAAACCCGCGCCAAGACCGAGCATCCGCTGAAGCGGATCATGAAGATCGAGGATCAGGATGGGGACACCCTGATCACCACGACCGACATCCATCTCGCCCGCGGCATCGGAGACGCACTGCACCATGCTTACCAGGGCGAGCTCGAATACCACTACAACGAACAGGAGAATCTGCTACGCGTGATGTGGACTCGCTAATGTGGACCGCTCGCCCGATCGACCTTGCACCCGACTAGCGGTTGATGCGACGCGATGCCAGCAGCAATGAACGATATGCCTGAACTGATCCGCAACCTGCGTGACCCGGCCTGCTACGACCACGCGGCAGGCCCGGTTCGCGTAATCGAGACGCATATCTCCTGGGTATTGCTCACCGGCGAATTAGCTTACAAGATCAAGAAGCCGCTCAATCTCGGCTTCCTCGATTTCAGCAGCCTGAACAAGCGCCTGCATGCCTGCTGCGATGAAGTGCAGCTCAACCGGCGTCTCGCGCCCGCCCTCTATCTTGATGTCGTACCCATCACCGGCACGCCCGCCGCCCCGCGCGTCAATGGCAGCGGCGAGACGTTCGAGTATGCCGTGAAGATGCACCAGTTTCCGCCGGACGCCACGCTCGACCGGCTCGACACGCAAGGTCGCATGACCGCGCAACAGGTCGAAGCAATCGCCACCACCCTCGGTCGTTTCCATACAGATGCCTGCGCGCGCGCCGCCTCAGACAGCCCCTGGGGCAGTGCGGAGCATATCTGGCAGCCGGTGTCGCAAAACTTTGCGCAGATCGCGCCGCGCCTCAATGACCCGGCCGAGCTGGAACAACTCAATGCCCTGCAGCGCTGGAGCACAGCCGAACACGCCCGGCTTGCCCCGCTGATGGCTGCACGCAAGCGCGAGGGCTGGGTGCGCGAATGCCATGGCGACCTCCACCTCGGCAATCTGGCCTGGGTAGACGATCAATTGCTGGTGTTCGATTGTCTTGAATTCAATCCCGAGCTGCGCTGGATCGACATTCAGTCCGAAATCGCCTTTTGCTATATGGATCTGCTGCAGCGAGGCCATGCGGATTGGGCGTGGCTTTTCCTCAATGGATGGCTGGAACAGACCGGCGACCACGCCGGGCTGGCGCTGCTGCGTTACTACGCGGTGTATCGCGCCCTGGTGCGCACCAAGGTCGCGGCAATCCGCAGCGACCAGATTGCCGGCCCCGAGCGCGACGCCGCGCTTGCCGACGTGCGCACGCTGTTGCAACTGGCGTCGACCCTGACGCGTCCCCTGCCCATCCGCCTTGACATCACCCATGGCCTGTCAGGGTCGGGCAAGTCCACCGTCACCCGCAACCTGATGCAGACCCCGGGCGCCATCCGCCTGCGTTCCGATGTCGAGCGCAAGCGCCTCGTCGGACTCGATGCCATGGCGCGCAGCGCTGGCGGCGTCGGACAGGATTTATACACGGCCGATGCCACGCGCCGCACCTACGCGCATCTGGCCCAGCTGACGGAAAATCTTCTCGACGCCGGCTGGCCGGTAATCGTCGATGCCACCTTCACCGCACGCTGGCAGCGCGACCTGCTGCGCGAAACAGCGCACAGCAGAAACGTCGCGTTCCGTATTCTGGATTTCCCGCTTCCCGTCGCCACCCTGCGCGAGCGTGTCTTGCAGCGATCACGTAAAGGAAACGATGCCTCGGAGGCCGGTCTTGCCGTGCTGCAACATCAGCTTGATACAGAAGAGCCGCTTGCTGCCGACGAGCAAGTGGACATTGTCAGGGTCGACCAATAGAAACAATAGAAATGACAACGGCCGCATCGCGGCCGTCTTTTGCGCATCGTTGATTACCGGTGGTCCGGCCCGCGATTGTCATTTTTGTTGCCTGGCCCCCTGTCTTGCGGGCCGCCCTGGCTACGGTTTTTTTGATAATGCTGCTGCGTCACGGCCTCGCGCGGCTGATAGCGGTAGCGTTCGGTGCGGATCGAACGTTGCTGTTCGACAGCACGGGGATAGCGCTCCCCCGAATAATTCCGCTGGTAGCTCGGCAACGGTGCAGGTGTCGGTGCTGCGCGACGATTCCATTGATCCCAGCCGGTTCGACGCTGTTCCCAGTCACGCCCCCAGTGTTCACCCCAGCGTGGCGGCTGGTCTGCACGCCATCCGCGGAAATACGGCGGAGGCTGGCGATAGTAGCGCACCGGAACGCGCAGCACATACAGCGGCACATAATCCCGGTCCACCCGCTCCCACGGCCCGTTGTACCAGCTGCTTGCATACCAGTAATCCCCCTGGAACACCCAGTACAGGCCGTCGTAAAAGAAGTAGTTGAAATTGACTCCAGGGCTGTAATAAACAGGATAGCCCGGCACACGGACGAGCCGCGGATAGGCCGGCAAGTTGATCCCGATACTGACGCCGGGAACGCTGATGCCGATCCCGACGCTGACCTCGGCATGCGCTACGGTCAGAGGGGAAAGCACCATCGACAATGCAATCAATAGTTTGCGCATGTTGTGTCCTCTTGTTGAATAAACAGTCATCGCACGGAGACTTGTTCGGATGGGAACTCTGCCTGCGACAAGCAAGGCAAGGACAATATTCAAAGACCGTTAGAGACGCCGACCTTGAATGACTCGAACCAGGATCACCACAATCGCGAGGACCAGCAGAATGTGAACCAGTCCGCCCATGGTGGTTGAAGTCACCATTCCCAGTAGCCAGAGAATCACCAGTACGACAACAATGGTTTCAAGCATGGTCCTTCTCCCTTTGATGGACTTCAGAATCGTCAGTGTGACTAAGGCTTCATCCGGAACCCCCATTCGCCATGCCAACGTTGCCGGACAAGCGTTCGGCAACGTTAAATAATGGCGAACGATTTGATGCGCTTACTTCAGCCGCATGTCGTTCTTGACGCCAACGACACCGCTTACGCCACGCGTCACTTCAACCGCCTTGTTGATGTCAGCCTGGGAATTGACGAAGCCGCCCAGTTGAACCACCCCCTTGAAGGTTTCCACATTGATTTCGGCCGATTTCAGCGTGGATTCATTGAAAATAGCTGCCTTCACTTTGGTGGTGATGACTGCATCGTCAATATATTCCCCTGCGCCTTCTTGCTTGGACGACGATGCGCATCCCGCCAGAGAAACCAGCAGAAATGCGGAAAGAACAGTGGCGAAACGATTGGGTTTGATCATGATGACGCTCCTTGTAGTAAGAAATGAACCTGCATTTATCTTGATTCCACGACACGATCGAAGGGCAATGTGATGCTAGCAACACTTTGTGGTTTTACAATCCAGCACACGATCGATGCTGCACCAGCCGGCTTTTTTCATGATTCAACGGCCGGATAACGTGCCTCCGATCTGCTACCCAGACCAGGAAGGCCGTTGGTCCTCGTTCAGGTCTGTGGACAACAGGGCAGTCGCGGGAGGCTACCCGCTTCTTTAACCGGCGCCACTTCACGAGCTGCCCTGGTCGCACAGCTTATCGAGGCACCACGCGGGCGTTCGTTCCGCTGCCTTCAACGCGCACGCGCATGCCTTCGCGCAAACGGTTATCCACCGGCTGTGTGATCGTGACGCTGCCGCCGGTACTCATGTTCACGACGATCCGCTGCGCGTCCTGATTGGACATTTTGCTCTCGGCATAGGTGCCCGCCACCCCGCCCAATACCGCGCCGGCCACCGTGGCCGTGGTGCTGTCGCCCACGCCTGCGCCAAGCAGGCCGCCAGCCACTGCGCCCACAGCTGTGCCGACCCCCAGCTTGTACTTGTCGTCCACCTGGATGTTTTCCAGCTGGGCAATGGTTCCGTTCCGCTCCGACTGGCTCGCCGTTGCGCTGTCCGTCTCGCCATATTGCGTACCGCCCAGACTGCCCATTTCCGCACAGCCGCCGGCCAGGCTTGCCGCCAACAGTAAAGACACCGTAATCCGCTGGTTCATGACAACACTCCTTAAATGGGTTTGGGAATTCAATATAATAGGAAATCGCAGCGCATTTATCGCGTGTCCCAGCAAACAGGGGGATTTCGGCCGGGGTAAAAGCGCTTCACGTAGCCGACTGGGTCAGCATGAGCCAATCGGTCACGGGATGCGGGGATGGGCGGCACATTTTCTTGAAATGGGTAAGTGAGCCGACTGGCACCGCTCTATTTCAGAAAGCGATCCCAGCCGGCGATCGGTGTTGGCTTCCCGAACAGAAAGCCTTGATAGGCCTTGCAATTGTTCTGCAGCAAAAAATCCCGTTGCGCCTGAGTTTCGACGCCTTCGGCGATCACCTGCAAACCCAGCGTGTGACTCATGGCCAGGATGGCTCGCACAATGGCGGCATCGTTTGCGTCCTCCGTCACATCACGAACAAAGGACTGGTCAATTTTCACCTGGTGCAACGGCAGGCGCTTGAGGTAGGACAGCGACGAATATCCCGTACCGAAATCATCCAGCGAGAACCCCACCCCCAACGCATTGAGCTGCTGCATGCGGTCGATGACCACATCCACGTTGCCGAGCACCACACTCTCGGTCAACTCGAGTTTGAGTCGGGCTGGATTGATCCCGCTCGAAACCAGGCTTTTCTGAACATTTTCAACGAAGTCATGCTGGTGAAATTGCCGGGCACTGACGTTGACCGACATCTGCAAAGCCTGAGTGCGCGCATCGCTTTCCCATGCCTTCAGCTGGGCGCAAGCCGTATCCAGAACCCATTGGCCGATCGGCAGAATGAGTCCGGTTTCCTCGGCCAGCGGAATGAATTCGGCCGGAGAGACCAGCACCTGGTTCGGCAACACCCAGCGCAGCAGGGCCTCGGCGCCGATCAAGTCGCCGTTCTGGTCAACCTGTGGCTGGTAAAAAAGCTGGAATTCTTTCTTTTCCAGTGCCCGGCGCAGGGCGGATTCCAGCGCAGTGCGCGAATCAATCGCAGCCTGCATGGCCGGGTTGAAGAATCGAACCAGGTTGCGCCCGGCATCTTTGGCCTGATAAAGCGCCACGTCGGCCTGTTTCAGCAACATGTCGACCGTGGCGCCCTGCCCCCGGAACAGCGTCAGACCAATGCTGGTGGCGCTGTGAAACCGGGTTTCGCTGGTGCTCAGGGAATAAGGCTGGTTGAGCGCGTGACGCACTTTTTCCGCGATGGCCTCGGCCTGTTGCGCCGCCGGTTCTTCGTCTTCTCCCAATGCTTCGAGAATCACCACGAATTCATCGCCGCCCAGACGGCAAACCGTATCTTCCTGGCGCACGTTGGCATTCAGGCGTTGTGCCACTTCGATCAGCAGCTGGTCGCCCACATCGTGGCCCTGAGTGTCATTGAGCACCTTGAAATGATCCAGGTCGAGGATCAGCACCGCGCCGAACTTATGGCTGCGATGGCTGGTGATCAGCGCCTGGTTCAAACGGTCCATCAGCAAGCGACGGTTGGGCAATTGGGTAAGCGGGTCAAAATAGGCCAGGCTTCGGATCTGTTCTTCTATCTCCCTGCGATCCGTGATGTCGCGCACCAGGCCGAGAACATAGGCCTGCCCCGAAAACTCGAAATAATTGGCGTTGATTTCCACGGGAGTAAAGCACCCATCACGCGTCCTGTGGTGGCTCTCGAACGTCATGGTTTTTGTCGTCTTGAGTTGATCCCAGAACGCCTGCCACTGTTGCGGCTCGGTGGTGATGCCATCGACGTCAATCACCTGCAATGTCAGCAGTTCATCCCGCGTGTGACGAAGCGACCGGCAGGCCTCATCGTTCACATAGTGAAAATAACCTTGCTCATCAGCCATATAGGCGGCTTCTTTCACATGGTTCAGCGCGAAGTTCACCAGTGCCAAATGCCGGTTTGAGCTTTCGCGTTCGGTGATGTCGCGAGCAATGCCGAGCACGCCGATGACGTGTCCGCCCGGATCGAGCAGAGGCGTTTTGACCGTTTCGAGCAAGGCGCGATGGCCATCCGAAGCAAAAACCACCCATTCCTCATTTTGAGTGGAATGCCCGGCCGCCATGGCTTCCCGGTCTTTCTGCTGAAAAAAGCGCGCCAGTTCGGGTTCGACAAAATCAAAATCGGTTTTGCCCACGATGACCGACTCCGGTGCGCCGAGTAAGCGTTCGAAACCGGGATTGCACATCTGAAAAACCCCATTCGCATCCTTGAGCCAGATCAGATCAGGCAAGGCCTGGAGAATCAGGTGTTTTTGCTGCTCGCTTTGTTGCAGATTCCGGCTGACGATTTTCAGCAGATCATGCTCGCGCACCAGCATGCTTTGCTTGAGCATGGCCAGAATGACCACGACCAGCGCGCCTGCCTTGACCGCATAACTGACCGCCGGGGACACGCCCGTGTGGGGATCCGACAGGATGACCGCAAGGCCGGCAAGCACAACGGCCGCCAATGGCAGCAGACGCAGGAAACCTTCGCACCATCGTTCCCAGGCCGCGTTACGCGAGGGCTCGACTTTCCAGTACAGCGTAGCCAGACCCATGCCCATCACCGACAAGGAAAACAGGCTGTTGAGCGCGATGCCGTCAGTGACTGCACCTTCCAGCGCCAGGGTGTTCCACAGCATCCAGCATCCGCCCGTGACGACCAGCGACAGCAGGAACAATCCGTAGCCTGAGGACCATTTCAAACGCAGGGTCGGAATGGCAATCAGGCCAATACACGCCGCTGCAAAAACACTCGCGGGATACGCCACCAGCACAGCCAGTGAAAGCAGCGACGTGTCTCCACGCCTGGGCAGATACAAGGCCAGAACCAGGGTCAACGCGGCAATGGCAAGGGTTGCGGCATCCAGCAGCAGGGTTTTACGCTGAACGGGGTCGGCCAGACGGAAGGACTCGATCAGCAAGCCCGCGCCAATACAAGGACCCAACCACAAATAAAGGAAGTCGGAAGGCGACGGGAAGCCGCTAAAACCGGTTACCGCCTGAACGTCCCAGATGACCTGACCGCATGCATAGGCCGTCAGGCCGATCGCAATCCAGCGCAGCCCTCTGGCACTCTCGGCCTGCGCCGCGCGCTGGCCCATCCAGGCAAGTGCTACCGCGGTAAGCGTGCCTACCGTCCAGTGCAGGTTGTCGAAGAAGCGGATCCAGTGCACATCCTGCGCGAAACGGACACCCACCGCACCAACCAGAAGCCCGGTCATGCCCGCGATGAGTGCCAGGCGCACGTTTGCTGAGGGGTTGGCTCGGCTAATCGGATGCATCGATTGAGTCTACCCTGTCTAAAAACCATCAATAAAACGCTGGCAGCGAAATGCACCTCACCGTCGTCCCATATGGGCACTGCCACCCAATGTCTATAACGGCAACAATCAATCGGTCGATAGACTTGCCAGCACTCAGTTCGTGGCCGCCAAAGCCGGGGTGGGGACCGAAAGCCGCGAGTCCGGTTTCCGCTCACAACAGACCGGATCACCGACCTGGATAATACCCTCTTTCATAACACGGGAATTCACACCACCATGACCGCGCATCGCGTTATAGCCCCCCTGCCCCAATACGGTTTCCATACGCGAGCAGGGCGCGCAATGGCCGGTCACCTCCAGCACCACGTCGTTGCCGATGCGCAGCAGCAGGGGCAGATCACGAAACAAGGCCTTTGCCGCCAGCAGGTTTAATCCCGACACCAGCAGATTGCGCCGCAACACGGCCGGATCGATGCGTGCCTGTCCCATCAAAGCCGCCACAGCAGGCAGATGCTCCGCCTGGATCAAGGTGACTTGTCTGGAACCCCCCGCCACGCGACGCCCGCCGCCACTTGCGTAGTGATCGCCCTGCAGGCCGCACCCGGCAATGGCCAGAACGTGATCCACCGCGTGCACCGCTGAACGGCGCTGTGGGCGCAGATAAATGGCCTGGATCTGTCCGGGGCGGGGAAAGCGGCTTGCCAGGTCGCGTAAGTCTGCGTTGTCAATCCGGGTGATGTCGTCGCTCATGCCCAAGGTTACGAAATCCGCACCTCGGTTCCTACCGGCACCAGCTTGAACAACTCCGCCACGTCCTCATTCTTCATGCGGATGCAGCCGTGCGATGCGGGCGTGCCGAGTTTGTGCTCTTCGTTGGTGCCGTGGATGTAGATGAAACGATCGTGCGAGTCCACGTTGCCGCCCTGGTTTTTTCCCGGTTCCAGGCCTTCCAGCCACAGGATGCGCGAGAGGATCCAGTCGCGCCCCGGGTTTTCCACGTCCAGCTCGGGGGTCCAGATTTCACCGGTGGGCTGGCGCGATTTGAACGCCGTTCCCAGCGCGGCATCCGCGCCAATCTTTTCCACAATGCGGTGACGACCGCGCGGCGTGCAATGGCTGCCGATCAATTCCCCCAGCCCATTTGCTGCAGTTGAAACGGCGTATTGGCGAATCAGCATGTCGCCATCGGGATACGGCTCCCATAGATACAACTGCTGCAGGCGGGAATCCACCTCGATAAACAGCTCGTTCATTGCGTCGCCCCCTTCTTTTGCTGCCGTCGTGCGTCGAAGAACCCCGAGATCATCGCCGCGCATTCGTCTGCCAGCACGCCGCCGATGATGTCGCAATGATGATTCAAACGCGGCTCGGCGAACACATCCATGATGCTGCCATGCGCGCCGGTCTTGTATTCGCGCGCGCCGTATACCACCCGCGCCACCCGTGAATGCAGAATCGCCCCCGCGCACATCACGCACGGCTCCATCGTGACATACAAGGTGCAGCCCACCAGCCGGTAATTTGCCAGCCGCCCCGCGGCATCGCGCAGCGCCATCACCTCGGCATGCGCGGTCGGGTCATGGCTGGAAATCGGCTGGTTGTAGCCGCGCCCGACGATCTCGCCGCCGCACACCACCAGTGCCCCCACCGGCACCTCGCCCGCCGCCCAGCCCTGGCGGGCGAGTTCGAGTGCAGTGCGCATGTAGTCTTCGTCCGTCATCATCGATCCAGCGGGCTCATCACCCCGCGCCCGCCTTTGTTCAACACATGGGTATAAATCATCGTCGTGCTCACGTCGGCGTGACCCAACAATTCCTGCACCGTGCGAATGTCGTAGCCACCTTCCAGCAAATGCGTGGCGAACGAATGGCGCAAGGTATGGGGCGTGACCAGCTTGACCAGCCCCGCCTGCCCAGCCGCACGCTTCACCGCACGTTGCACTCGTTTGTCGTCCACATGATGCCTGCGCACCGTACCTGAACGTGGATCAACAGAGAACCCCGCTGCTGGAAACACATACTGCCAAGCCAGCACCTTCGGCGCATTGGGATACTTCGCAGCCAGAGCATCCGGCAACCATACCTCGCCCCGGTTCACCGCCAAATCTTGCGCATGTTGCCCCTTCACAAATTCCATCTGGGCGCGCAAGCGATCAGCCAGGCTGTCTGGCAACATCGTTACCCTGTCCTTGTTGCCCTTGCCCTCCCGCACCACGATTTCACGTCGCGTGAACTCCACATCCTTCATCCGTAACCGCAGACATTCCAGCAAGCGCATCCCCGTTCCGTACAGCAAGCGCACAATCAGATCCATCAAGGGATCGTCCAGATATTTGAATAGCTGCTTCACTTCATCGGTCGTCAACACCGTCGGCAATCGAACGGGCTTTTTTGCCCGCGTCACTTCATCCAGCCAGGGGAACTCCAGCCCCGACACATCCTTATACAAAAACAGCAGCGCAGACAGCGCCTGAGTCTGCGTGGACGCGCTCACGTTTCGTTGAACGGCCAAAGATGTCAAAAACGACTCCAGCTCTGGCTTTCCCATCTCGGCTGGGTGCCGTTTACCGTGAAAAATAATGTATCGTCTGATCCAGCCGACATAAGCCTACTCAGTACGCAGGCTGTAATGCTTCAAACGAAGACGATCACGCACCTGATCAAGCAGCTTGGGCGGCGTAGCAGCACGTTTCTCTACCGGCTCGGCAATATCGGGCATATTCTGTCTTATTGGACAATGTGGCTTATATGAATCAACAGCTTATCACTCACCCCAAGATTATCAGCCATGTCCAATAATCCTATATTCCGTCACGTGACGGCTATTTAACGTTAGGAACAACAGCCGTGCTCCCCGGAATGCTGTCTTCACGCGAGGAACAAATCAAAGAGCTTGAGCGCTTGGGGGAAAGCCATGTCAGGTATCTACTGGCTGACATCACAAATCGACCAACCTTTGATGAGCGGATTGCGGAAGAGTGGTTGCGGCAACAAGTGTTTGCACGGGAGTCTGCGGCTGCACTCGCTCGCGATGCGCGTGAGGAAGAAACCCTCTCTATCGCGCGCGAAGCCAACAAGTTCGCCCGCAACGCTAATATCTGGGCGGCAATAGCAGCAATAATTGCTGCTATTGCAATATACGTCGCGAAATCGTGACGGCTTATATCAAACAGTCCTAACATGGCGCTCAACCTCGCTCCCTTCGGTCGCTGGACGGCGCTGAAGCGCCGCCGGTTAGCTCTACGTTAGAAGGATCGCCCTTGGCCCCACATCAATTCATTGCTGTCGTTGTCCGGCTTTTCGCCATCTGGTATGCGATTTTTCTTATTAAACAATTACCCGCAAGTTTCATGGCTGAGCTTGAGCAAACTGGGGCCATTGACCCGATCAAAGTTGGTATTGCCGTCTTTCTAGTTCTGCTCGGTCTTGTGCTCTGGTTTGCGGCCAACCCTATCGCTCGAGTTATTGTTCCGCGCCCGGCGACGGAAACACCCCTACCGTGGACTGAAAACCGGATGCTGACTATCGGATCCAGCCTTGTTGGTTTGTGGGTTATGTCAGACGCCTTGAGTCCAATCATTTACTACGGCACGCTGTGGTTCCTATCAAGCAAAAACCAAATGCCGGGCTGGGAAACTGAGCACACCATCTCATTGGTAAGTTCATTCGTTGTGTTTGCTGTCGGAGTTTGGTTATTTGTCGGCGCCCGCGGTCTCTGGTTAGTTTGGGCGCGGCTCCGTGGGAGAAAGGTAAATTAACCCTTCTAACCCGGCGCTCAACCGCGCTCCCTCCGGTCGCTGGACGGCGCTAAAGCGCCGCCGGTTAGCTCTACGTTAGGCAGACATGTCAGTCGACTTTATTTGAGACCCTAAATAATGAGAGACCTCCTGCCATATGTCTTCTTGCTAGCTGCTTACGGATTCGGCACGTTTTTCGGTCGCTCAACCAATAAGCCACTGTGGGTTGGCGCAACAATTCCGGCCGTAGTGATGTCAGTGATTTGGTTCTTTTCAATTGCCAGCAATGAAAGATTTAGTCGTTGGGGTGAGTTATTTGGAATAGTCGGTGTATTTGTTATCGGCTATAGCATCATCTTCGGGGGCATAATTTATTGGGTCGCGAAGCGCGCTAGGAATATCAAGAACAATATTGGCGTGAGCAGTTTCACGTCTCCCGTAACGCGGAAGGCCCTTTACTTTATTGTTGTGGTAATTGCCATCTCATTTGCCATGGAGGCATGGCGTAAATACCACGCCTAACCCGGCGCTCAACCTCGCTCCCTTCGGTCGCTGGACGCTGCGCGATAAAGCCGCGCAGCGCCGGTTAGCTCTACGTTAGCCCCAAGGCCAGACTGATGAAATGTCCGTGCTGTGGAAAAGAAGTTGAGCCGCATCAAATGGATGTGGCGTTTGGCCTTCCTGATGCCATATTCGCCTTATCCGAAGAACAGAGAGAGGCACGCGCAAAAATCCACACTGATCTTTGCTCGCTCGATGACAGGCGCTACTTTATCCGTGGTGTTGTGTATGTTCCAGTCCAAGAGTTGGGTACAAATTTTGGCTGGGGTGTCTGGGCCGAAGTCTCCGAGGACACCTTTTATCGGTATTACGAGCTTTATGACAAAGACGGTTCAAACGAGCCGCCTGGTTACGCTGATGTAGAGCAACCGCTTGAAATTCACTTTGGGCCACCAGACAAACGCCCAATATTCAATCCAACTCCTGCGGAAAGTGAGTTTTTCCATGAGCAAGTCGATGGCCTGCCGCTTCGCAAGTGGCACGGCATTATTGAGCGCTATGTGGGCTAACCCGGCGGTCAAGACCGCTCCACTTCGTTCCGCTGGGACGCCGCTGAAGCGGCGCCCCTTACCTCTACGTTAGAGGTATTCATGTCTGATCCCTGGCGCACACAAGGTGAGTACCAACAAGACCGCTTCCGCATGAAGCTCATGGTCATATCTGCAATCGTCTCCGCTCTCGCTGCGGTGGTCGCCTCATGCGTTGCGGTTCTTGTGCTCATTTCTCGCAGTTGTCCTTGAGCCATGCAATCACCTCGTCAAGTCGCTCAAAAGCAAATGTCTCGCCAGTGTCTGTCCTTATCACCCACCTTTTGTTTGCTGTCGGGTAAATCTCTATGCGCCCATATTTCATGTCGTGTGCTCCCAAAAAATACCTCTAACCCGGCGGTCAAGACCGCTACGCTGGGACGCCGCTAAAGCGGCGCCCCTTACCTCTACGTTAGGAGCTTCGTAGGCTCATGTGGGAATCCATCAGTCGGGAAGAGATCGAGGCACTTATTGCCAAGGAGTTGGCTCAATGCACACCTGAGCAACAGCAGTTCTTCAATTCAATTAGGGTTGAGCTCACCAAATGGCAGCTTGAGCCGTGGGGCAATGAGGGTGGCGGGTTCTGGGTTGTGGCGAAAACCCCCAGCCTGGTGCTGTGGTTCAACGACATTGAAGATGGCTTTAACAGTTCTACCTATGTCACAGATGGTGTTATTGGCGAGTACTGGTGCAATCAAGACGAGCTGCGGCACGCCCTGCATGGACTGTTTCATCCGACCATGAAGTTAGGGGCACCCCAGCCGCTGCGGTAAGCTCCTAACATGGCGCTCAACCTCGCTCCCTTCGGTCGCTGGACGCTGCGCCATAAAGCCGCGCAGCGCCGGTCACCTCTACGTTAGGCCTCATGATCTTCGCCGTAGCCACAGACGAACGCACATTGATCGCCTTCGACAGCGAGGCAGCCGCGGTGGCCGCCTGCGAAGGTCTCGACGTCGAAGCTGCGGACTGGCTCTTTTGGGATGGTCGGGGCAACCCGCTAGAACCGCTGTTCTCCGTCCCGAACAAGCGCGGCTTGTTTGTGGTGCAGAACGGCGTCTACTCACTCGTGCCAGCAAAGCGCGACCATCATGCGAATCTGGACGAAGCCTTGGACGAGGTTCTAAACTTCGAGTCACCTCCACCGTTCAACAACGCCGAAAGCGTGCGCGAATATCTCACCGGGAGAGCTGGCGGCAATGAGGCCTAACAATTCGTTCAACACCGCTCCACTTCGTTCCGCTCGGACTGGCCGCCTGCGGCGTCCAGCCGGTTAACTCAAACGTAAGGCGTCGGAATGCCCACCTTTGTAGCTCTGTTGCGTGGCGTCAATGTTGGCAAGGCCAAGCGCGTTCCAATGGCTGAACTCCGAGCTTTGTTAGGTGAGCTTGGCTATACGAATGTGGCCACGCTTCTTAATAGCGGCAATGCGGTGTTCCGAGCAACCAAGGGAACGCCTGTCAAGCACGCCACCGAGATAGCCAGCGCAATCGCATCCAAGCTAAAGGTCGAAGTACCGGTGATCGTCAAGTCAGCGAAAGAGCTGGCCACCATCGTGTCCGAGAACGCGCTGGCTCAGAGGGCCCAAGACCATTCACGTCTGTTGATCGTGTTCGTACAAGATCCCAAGTTACTACCTGGGCTCGCTGCCATCGAGCCGCTAGTGGCACCGTCGGAACAGTTCCTGGTCGGTAAGAGTGCCGCGTACCTCCATTGCGCGACCGGCATACTGGAAAGCAAAGCTGGTGAAGCCCTGCTTGGGAAGGCCGGCAAGGCAGCCACTACAAGAAACTGGGCCACCGTCCTCAAGCTACAGGCGTTGGTAAGTGAATCCGACGCCTAACTTTTCCTTCAAGCGGGGCGCGCTAAAACGCGCCCCTTGATTCGTTATGTATCTCAGGAGTGTTGCCCATGAGTACTAGGGCTTCGGTGTTCATTGCCACCAGCCTAGATGGATTCATCGCCAGACCAGATGGAAATATTGACTGGCTCAACGATGCGAACGCAGTTGTGCCGAGCGGCGAAGACTGCGGCTACAACGAGTTCATGTCGTCTGTCGATATTCTCGTAATGGGCAGAAACACTTTTGAACTGGCGTTGACTTTTGACGCTTGGCCCTACGAAGGCAAAAGAGTTGTGGTGCTGAGTAGCAGGCCGCTAATTGTCCCCGCTGGGCTGCCGAACACGGTCTCTGCATCTTCCGAATCCCCGGACGTGTTGGTTAAACGCTTGTCTGCCGAAGGTGCCCAGCGCCTGTACGTCGATGGCGGCATAACCATTCAGCGTTTCCTGGCCGCCGGGCTAATCGATGACATCACCCTTACCTTGATCCCGGTGATTCTTGGCCAGGGAAGATCGTTGTTCGGCCCAATCAAGAATGACATCCCTCTCGTCCACGTGACGACCAAGTCATTCGAGTTCGGTTTCGTACAGATCAAGTATCGTGTTGCACACGATGCATAACATGGCGCTCAACCTCGCTCCCTTCGGTCGCTAGTCCTATGCTCACAGTCGACAAACTGAGAATCTACGAGCAGTTCGATGGTGACATTGATGGTTGGGCACGCACTTCTAGCGGTCAAGCGACCACCGGCATGACGGACGAAGACTGGTATCTCATCGATGAGCTACTCATGGGTCTCGCCACAATCAAGACCGGGGTGGCATCAGCGTCGTATGCCCAGCAGGTAGAACAGCGGCTACTCGCTAGTACGGGCGACCAGGCCACCCATAGCATCCTGCATACACTCGCCGCACGCCGATGCTCGCACAATGCGGCCTAACCCTTCGCTGCAGCCGACGTGCTACGGCCTGCGGCCTCCGCACGCGGCTGAACTCAAACTGCATGGATTCCGCCTGTCACGCAACGGTAGTGGACGTTGTTTACCGCTCGTGCTCATGCCGCCCGACTTGCCGGCGCTATTGGCCTGCTCATGGCCGGGGTCAGCTTTCTGATGCCCGTTTCGGATTTCCTGTCACAGAAAAGTCTTTGACCTGAAATATTACAACTGCAACAAATCTGCGTTAAATTGAAGCAGTACGCAACCATTGGGTCTGTATTGCCCCGGCCCGCTTGATCCTGGGCCATCAATTTATACGGAGTATCAATCGTGTCTTTTCCTCATCGCTTGTCCCGCCTGAATCGTGATGCCGGATTCACTTTGCTCGAATTACTGGTCGTCTTGGTGATTTTGGGTCTGCTGGCCGGTTACGTTGCGCCCAAATACTTTGCCCAGGTAGGCAAATCGGAAGTCAAAACAGCTGCTGCGCAAATTGTCGCGCTGGAAAAGGCGCTGGACCAGTACCGCATCGACACCAGTCGCTACCCGAGTACCGAGCAAGGGCTGGCCGCCCTCAACACCAAGCCTGCCGATGAGCCGCGCTGGGATGGCCCCTATCTGAAAAAAACGGTTCCCAACGACCCCTGGGGCAAGCCCTACCAGTACCGCATGCCGGGCGAACACGGCGAGATCGACCTGTTTTCGTATGGCCGCGACGGGGTGCCGGGCGGCACGGGAAATGACGCTGATATCAATAACTGGTAAACCCACGCCATGCGTTATCGGGTAAAGGCGCTGCGCCCCGGCACAGGAGTGACGGCTTTGACGATCGAGGCACTCGACGAGAGTGAGGTCACTGCCCGCCTGCAGCGCGAAGGCGCACAGGTGATTTCGATCACGGCGGAGCGCAGCGGCATGCTGGCGGCGCGGCGCGCACGCTTTCCGCTGCTGTTGTTCACCCAGGAACTGATCGCGCTGCTGGATGCGGGACTGACGCTGACCGAGGCGCTGGAAACCCTGGTTGAAAAGGAAAGTCGCCCCGAATCGCGCCAGCTGATCGATCGTCTGCTCACCACCATGCGCGAAGGACGGCCCTTTTCTGCGGCACTGGCCGCGCAAGGCGAAGCGTTTCCGCCGCTGTATGCGGCCACGGTGCGTGCGGCCGAAAGCACGGGTGACCTGTCCCCCGCCCTCGCCCGCTATGTCGGCTATCAAAACCAGATCGACACGGTGAAGAAAAAGGTGCTGTCGGCATCGATTTATCCCCTGCTGCTGGTCGGCGTCGGCACCCTGGTGATCGGCTTCCTGCTGACCTATGTGGTGCCGCGTTTTGCTTCGGTGTATGCCGATTCCGGACGCGATCTGCCCTGGATGTCGCAGATGCTGCTGAGTTGGGGCGAGATGGTCGAGGCGCACGGCGGCTGGATTGCATTGGGTGTCGCCGGATTCATTACTGCGATCGTGCTGGGCTTGTCGCAGCCCGCTACCCGCGCCGCCCTCACCCGGCTGGCGTGGCGCACCCCGGCCATCGGCGAGCATTTGCGCACCTTCGAACTCGCCCGTTTTTACCGCAGCCTCGGCATGTTGCTGGTGGGCGGCATTCCGATTGTGCCGGCGCTGGGCATGGTGTCGAGCCTGCTGTCCGCCCATTTGCGCATGGGTGCGACCACAGCAGCGGACGCGATGCGACGGGGCGAAACCATCTCGGCAGCCTTTGCCCGGGGCGAACTCACCACGCCGGTGGCGGCCCGGCTGCTGCGCGTGGGTGAAAAAAGCGGCCGCATGGGCGAAATGATGGAGCGCATCGCCATTTTTCACGATGAGGAAATGGCACGCTGGGTGGACTGGTTCACCCGCTTGTTCGAGCCGCTGTTGATGATCTTCATCGGACTGACGATAGGTTTGATTGTGGTACTGCTCTATATGCCGATTTTTGAACTGGCAGGATCGATCGAATGAACGCGGCCCTCCCCACGCTGAGCGCGGAAACGCTCGCCAGTCTGCGCCAGGAGGCGCGCACGACCGGTCAGACGGTGATGCAGCGTATGCAGGAACAGTTCGACCTGGACGCAGATGCCACCCTGCATCTGCTGGCCGGGCATAGCCATCAGCCTGCTTTCGGGATGGCGGCCCTCAATGAACTGACAGCCGATTTCAGCCAGCTCAGTTTCAATGAAGCCGCGCGGCGGCACTGTCTGGCGGCACGCGATGCGGATGCCCAGTTATGGCTGCTGCTGGTCGATCCCTGGGACAGCGCCAGCCGCGCCTATGCGACGCATGTGCTGGGGACACCGTTCAAAACCGCGTTGACGCACCCTGCCGACCTCGCCGCCCTGATGGCGCGCCACGAAGAAGGGCTGCACGCGATGGAAGGAATGGGCGGCGGCAGCACACTGGCCGCGCAGGATCCGGATGCGGAAACCCTTTCGTTCGCCAGCATTGCCGAAGACGCCAGCCCGGTGGTGCGGCTGGTGCGCTCGACCTTGTACGACGCGTTGAAGGCGGGTGCATCGGATATCCATCTGGAAACCGATCCACGCGGGTTGACGGTGAAATACCGCATCGACGGCGTGTTGTCGCATGTCGCGCAGGTGCCGGGCACGGAAACGGCCGAGCAGGCGGTTTCCAGAATCAAGGTCATGGCTGAACTCGACATCGCCGAACGCCGGGTGCCGCAGGATGGCCGTTTCAAGGTGTCGATGCAGGGGCGCGATGTGGATGTGCGGGTATCGATCATGCCTAGCGTGTTCGGCGAAGACGCGGTGTTGCGGATTCTTGATCGCCAGGCGCTGTCCGAGGAGTTGCGTGGGTTGACGCTGGAAGGCCTTGGCTACACCGGCATTCCACTGGCACGCATCCGCAAGCTGGCGGCCGAGCCTTACGGCATGCTGCTGGTGACCGGGCCGACCGGTTCCGGCAAGACCACCACGCTGTACGCCGCGATTTCAGAAATCAACCACGGCCGCGACAAGATCATCACCATCGAAGACCCGGTCGAATACCAGTTGCCCGGCGTGCTGCAGATTCCGGTCAACGAGAAAAAAGGCCTGACCTTCGCGCGCGGTCTGCGTTCGATCCTGCGCCACGACCCCGACAAGATCATGGTCGGCGAAATCCGCGATTCCGACACCGCGCAGATCGCGGTGCAATCGGCGCTCACTGGCCACCTGGTGTTCACCACGGTCCACGCCAACAACGTGTTCGACGTCATCGGGCGCTTTATCCACATGGGGGTGGATCCCTACAGCTTTGTGTCGGCGTTGAACGGCATCGTCGCGCAGCGTTTGCTGCGGGTGAACTGCCCGCATTGTGCCGCGCCGTTTGCACCATCGGACGAGCTGCTGGAGTTGTCCGGCCTGACGGCTGACAAAACCCGTGATTTTGATTTCCGCCAGGGCAGCGGCTGCGGCCATTGCCGGGGCAGCGGCTATAAAGGGCGCCGCGCCGTGGCCGAAATCCTGCTGCTCACCGACGAGCTGCGCGAACTCATCGTCGCCCGTGCACCCATCGGCCAAATCAAGGAAGCCGCCATACGCGGCGGCACCCACAGCCTGCGTGAAGCCGCGCTGGCGCTGGTGAAATCAGGTAATACCACACTGGAGGAGATCAACCGTGTCACGCTGGTCGGCTGATCCCTTGCACATCGCACTCGCGCCCGGCGAAGTCGCCCTGCTAGGTAGCGGCGAAAGCCGCCTGCTGGCGACCGAGGCACGCACCGCCACCAGCCTGCTGCCGCTACTCGACGAGGCACTGGCCGACAAGCTCTGGCCGCGCCGCCGGGTGGAGGTGGTGCTGTCGCAGCAGTTTGTGCGGCCGGTGCTGACCCCGCCGCCCGGCAAGGCGCTCGCGGCTGCCGAGGAAACGGCGCTGGTGGCTGCCAGCCTGCGCGAGATTTACGGCGATGAAGCAAACGGCTGGCGCATTGCGGTGCATAGCCAGCCCCCGCATGCAGGACTGGTCGGTGCAGCAGTCGATGGCGAATTCCTGCAGCAACTGGAGGCGCTGCTGGCACGCCACGGCTGCCGCAACGTCAGCATCATGCCGCTGGCCAGCCGCGCCGTACGGCGCCTGCCCGCGCGTTTCGACGGTTGGTGGCTGGGGGTCGAACCCGGCTGGGCAACGCTGATGGGTGCCAGTGGCGGCATCTGGCAATACCTCGCCGCACAACCGCTGGATGCCGACTGGCGGGCGACCTTGCCTGAATGGCTGGCGCGCGAAGCCGAATGTGCGACGGCGCCCATTGCCCGGCAAGTGTGGCTGCAGCCTTTCGGCCTCGGCGCAGTAGGCAATCTCTCAGCGGCAGCAGACGGCTGGCAATGGCACACCCTGCCGCACGATGCGCAGGCACGCGGTGCATCGGCGTTGCTGGCAATAACCAACCAGGCGCAAATTTGACATGGCGCATCTCGATCTTGAATTCCACCCCGCTGGCCGTTTGCGTTTCGATGCGCTCGGTATCGGCTTACTGCTGACCGGCGTGCTGGCACTGGCCTGGGTGGCGGGGCAATGGCTCAGCGCGCGCGATCTCGCGGCCGTTCAGGCGAGCGCCCTGCTCGAACTGGATCAGCGGCCTGTACCCAAACCCATGGCTTCGCGCGCCGATACCGCTGCCCAGACTGCGCGTGACCGCGTTACGGCGCAGTTGAGCGCCGGCTGGCAGCCCGCGTTCGACGCCCTTGCCACCGCCAGAAGCAGCAAAATTGCCCTGCTTCAACTCGATGCCACCCATGCCAAACGGCAGGTCAAGCTGATCGCCGAGGCACGCCATCTGGCCGATGCGGTCGCCTTCATCGAGGCGCTGCAGCAGCAACCCGGCATCGTGCGCGCGGCCTTGACCCAACACGAAATCGCAACCGATGCCGACCAGAAACCGGTGCGCTTCCAGGCCATTCTGGAGTGGCGCGCATGAACAACCTGCTGTGGCAACTGCGGCAATGGGGCCGTCGATTAGGCATTGTCGGTCTGCTTGGAACGGCGCTGCTGCTGCTTGCGCTAGGGCTGGTTTTCAGTCTGGTGAACCCGCTCGAACAGCAGACCCGGCAGCAACAACAGCAACTCGACCTGTTGCGCACCGCTGCGCAGTCGGCCCCTGCCGAACCGTTGGTGGCAGCGCCCGCTGCGGTCGCCACGCTGCCGCCCGACAGTTCGGCAGCCAGCGTGGTGGGGGAACTGGAACGGCTTGCGCAGGCGCATGGTTTTGAGCTCACCCGCGGCCAATACACCATCGCCGCGGTCAACGGGGTTCCGCTTGCGCGCTGGCAAATGCTGTTTCAGGTGCAGGCCGGCTATGCTGACCTGCACGCCTTTATTGCGGCCGCACTGGAACGCATGCCGAATCTGGTGCTGGATGAAATCAAGCTCAAACGCGAACGGATCGAGGACGTGGACCTGCAAACCGAATTGCGGTTTGGCCTGTTCGTGGAGACTGCGCCATGAACGACGCCCGTCGCCGCACCCTGCTTTTCTCGACGC
>Ga0208375_1001247_pt1 | contig 29936 bp, 39 predicted proteins | sample RifOxyD1_FD_184038 | JGI IMG/M metagenome (GOLD analysis project Ga0208375, IMG submission 184038) | Soil microbial communities from Rifle, Colorado - Rifle Oxygen_injection D1 (SPAdes) | ecosystem: Environmental > Terrestrial > Deep subsurface > Rock core/Sediment | place: Rifle, Colorado...
TTATATTTTTTAGAGAAATTAATTTTACAAAATATTCTTATTTATCTATTTCAATAAATTAAAGTAGAAGTAAAAACTTCTTTTCAGGAATACACAAATTACCATTTCTATATTTATCATTTATAGAGCGACTTGTATTAATTAATTTACTAACTGCGTTCCAAGTTTGAATTTTAGGATTATTTTTTACTTCATTAAAGAAATCAAAATGATCTTTTTTGTTCGTAAAATAAACTATATTATTAATAAAATTATTTATTAGCTGGAATATTTAAAATTTTGTGTTTTAGTGCTAGTAGTATATAACACCTAAAAAAACAGCCCCCACTGGGATTCGAACCCAGGGCTTCCGTCTTACGAGGACGGTACTCTCCCAAACTGAGTTATGAGGGCTTATTGATTTACAGAGGCAAAAAGGAATTGATAAGAACACTAGGTTCTTATTTGTTCAGTTAATTTATCTTTAAATTTTTTCTGGCAATTAGAACAAACCAATTTATTTTTTACATAAGTTCCTTTTATTTTTTCTAGAATCCCAGTCTCAATTTTCTCATTACATAAACTGCATTTCATTAGTTTCAAGAAAAAAATTAACTCTTTTATATAGTTATTTATTAGTAATAAACATTAATTCTCGATTATAGATAACTTTTTAAATCGATTTCAACTAAAAATTAACTATGGTTAAGAAATTATTGCATCCCCAAGAGATACAGGTTTGGTATATAATTCCTGCCTTAAGAAAAGAATTAACACTTGAAATGAAAAAACTTGGTCTAGACCAAAAAACAATAGCTAAAATAATAGGAGTTACAGAAGCTGCAGTTTCACAATATATTAAGGAAAAAAGGGCAAATGAAGTTCAATTTGATGAAAAAACAAAAGAAGAAATAAAAAAATCAGCTCAGCTAATTTCGCAAAATGGTAAATTGTTGTTTCAGGAAATGCAGCACTTATTGGGTAAGGCTTTGGAAAGCAAAGTGATCTGTAAGTTTTGTCTTTCAAGAAACGATTTGCCTGAAAGTTGTGATATATGTTTCAAAAATGAACCAAAAGAAGATTTATCTGGACAATGCAGCTGCAACTCAGACAGACATTTTTGTCAAAAAAGAGATGCAGCAATATGAAGACTTATTTTATAATCCAAGCAGTTTTCATGATTTAGGTAGCGAAGCAAAAAAAATTCTTGAAAATTGCAGATCAAGAATTGCTAATTTGTTAAATGCTTCTTCCCAAGAGATAGTTTTTACTTCAGGCGGAACAGAAAGTAATAATTTGGCAGTTAAAGGAATAGCTTTTGCAAATAAATCAAAAGGAAATCATATTATTACAACTAAAATAGATCATGATTCTATATTAAATACTTGTAAATATCTGGAAAAAAATGGATTTAAAGTTACTTATCTTGATGTTGATAAGGAGGGGTTGATAGATATTGAAAAATTAAAGTCAGCAATTACCAAAGACACAATTTTAATTTCTGTAATTTATGCTAATAATGAAATTGGCACAATACAAAATATTGCTGAAATAGGAAAAATAGCTCAAGAAAATAATATTATTTTCCATACAGATGCATGCCAGGCTTATTCGTTAGACTTAGATGTAAAAAAACTAAATGTTTCTTTATTAACATTAAATTCAAGCAAAATGCATGGCCCTAAAGGAGCTGGCTTGTTATACATTAAAAAAGGAACAAAAATAGAACCTTTAATTCATGGTGGAGAGCAGGAATTTAATTTAAGATCAGGCACAGAAAATTTACAAGCAATTATAGGTTTTGCAAAAGCATTTGAATTGTCACAGGAAAATAAAGAGCAAACAATAAAAATTTTAACAAATTTAAGAGACAAATTAATTAAAAATATCTTGCAAATACTTGATGTAAAATTAAATGGTCACCAAACATTAAGATTGCCAAATAATGTTAATGTTTCAATTAAAGGAACAGAATCTGAAACTTTAATTTTGCATTTAAATGATTTTGGTATTTATGTTTCATCTGGTTCAGCTTGTTCTTCAAATAAAATAGGGATAAGTCACGTTATAAAAGCATTAAAAGTTCCTGAAGAATATGCAAGAGGCACATTAAGATTTACTTTATCCAAATATAATACAGAAGAAGAAATTGACCATGTTTCTAAGATGTTAAATAAAATTGTGAATAATTTAAAACCAAAATTAATTGAGGTGCAAAAATGAAAATGCAGCAAGAATTATCAAGAGAAATGTTTGATCACAAAAATGAAGATCGTTTTAAGTATGTTGCTCCAGAAGGTTTGACAGAGGAAGTTATTCATAAAATTTCAGATTATAAAAAAGAACCAGAATGGATGAGGCAGTTCAGATTAAAAGCTTTAAAAATTTACAATTCAATGCCGATTCCAAATTGGGGGCCGGATATAAAGCAATTAATTAATGATTTTAATAAAATAAAATTCTTTGCTATCCCGGATGCAAAAGAAAATGCTACTAAATGGGAAGATCTTCCTGAAGACATTAGAAAAACTTTTGAAAGATTAGGAATTCCAGAAGCAGAAAGAAATGTGCTTGGTGGAGTTGGTCTTCAATATGAATCTCAGGCAGTTTACCATAATCTAAAAAAAGACTTGGAAGCAAAAGGAGTTATTTTTACAGATTGTGATATAGCAATTAAAGAATATCCTGAATTGTTTAAAGAACATTTTATGACAAAATGTGTTTCAGTTGCTTTGCATAAATTCTCAGCTCTTCATGCAGCAGTCTGGTCAGGCGGGACTTTTATTTATATTCCTAAAGGTGTAAAAGTTGAAGTTCCATTGCAAGCTTATTTCAGAATGAATGCTGAAAAAATGGGTCAGTTTGAACACACTTTAATAATAGTTGATGAGGGGGCTGAGATGCAATATTTCGAGGGCTGTAGTGCCCCGCAATATGTGACAAGTTCCTTGCATGCTGGTTGTGTTGAAATACATGTAAAGAAAAAAGCAAAAGCATCTTATATAAGTGTAGAAAATTGGTCAAAAAATACTTATAATTTAAACACAAAAAGAGCAATTGTAGATGAAGAAGGTACAATTAATTGGCTAAACGGAAATATGGGTTCGAAAATAACTATGCTTTATCCTTGTTCTGTTTTAGTTGGAAGAAAAGCAAGATCAGATTTCTTGGGCATCGCTTTTGCAGGTAAAGATCAAAATCAAGATACTGGTACAAAAATTTATCATTTGGCTCCTGAAACAACATCAATAACAAGATCAAAGAGCATTGCCAAAGATGGCGGAATTACATCATATAGAGGTTTGTTAAAAGTTTCTAAAAATGCAACAAATACAAAAGCAGCTGTCCAGTGTGATGCCTTGTTAATAGATGAAAAATCTAAATCAAATACATTTCCTTATATGGAAATAGGAAACAAAGAAACAGATATTGCTCATGAAGCAACAGTTGGCAAAATAAGTGATGAGCAAATTTTCTATTTAAGATCAAGGGGCTTGTCAGAAGAACAGGCAATGAAAATGATAGTTGCTGGTTTTATTGAGCCTGTTGTAAAAGCATTGCCTTTAGAGTATGCTGTTGAGTTAAACAGATTAATAGAATTGGAGATGGATAAATCATTAGGTTAAAATGTCTAATTTAAAATTTACAGAAAAAGAATTGGTTAAAGATATTCAGGAATATGAAGAGCTTCATTGGATGAAAGAAAAAAGATTAAATGCTCTTGAAATTTTTAATTCAATGCCATTTCCAGAATTTAGATATGGAATAACAATCAATATTAATTCTTCTGATATTAATTTTTCTGAAATAAAGATTCCTGAAAAAAAATTAATTGATCTTCCCAAAGACAATACAATAGTAATTGAAAATTTATCTGATGCCTTGTTTAAACATGAAGAATTAGTAAAAAAACATTTTTTAACATGCTTTCCAGTTTTAGGAAAATTTGAGGCCTTAAATTTATTATTATGGAATAAAGGTCTTTTTATTTACGTTCCTAAAAATACTGTAATTAAAAAACCCATAAAATTAAAAGACATAAATGATAACTTTGAATTCCAACATAATTTAATAATTGTAGATGAAAACAGCTCTTTAACAATTTTTGAAGAAGAAGTCTCAGATAATAATGAAAAATCTTACAAAACAAAAATAACAGAAATTATTGTAAATAATAATTCTAATTTAAATTATGGTTCTTTCCAGAATTTGTCTCAAAACACAATTACATTTTCAACAAAAAGAGCTTTGGTTCATCAAAATGCTAATATTAACTGGATTAATTTTGATTTAGGTGGTAAATTAACTAAGTCAGAGACAATTACAAAATTGGAAAAAGAAGGAGCCAGTACAAATGTTTTTAATTTATTTTTCACAAATAAGAATCAGCAGTTTGATTTATCATCTTCAATTTTCCATAATTCAAAGCATACAAAATCTGATATGGTTGTAAGGGGAGCTCTAGATAACAAATCCAAAGTTATTATTAATGGCCTTGTAAAAATAGCTGAAAATGCTTCAGGCTCAAATGGCTATCAGAAGCAAGATGCTTTATTATTAAGCCAGGAAGCTGAAATTGATCCAATACCAAGTTTAGAAATTGACAACAATGATGTTAAATGTTCGCATGGTACAACAGTTTCTAAGTTAGATAAAGAAAAATTATTTTATTTAAAATCAAGAGGAATTCCAGAAGACAAAGCTTCTAAATTAATGATAAAAGGTTTTTTTGATCCTATAATTAGAAAAATCAAATTAAAAGAAGTAAGAAAGGACTTGAGAAAAGCAATCTCATTAAAATTGTAAAATGGAAATTTCATTAACAAAACAATTTAATGTAGAAAAAATAAGAAAAGACTTCCCAATACTTGCAAGAACAGTAAATAACAAACCATTAATTTATTTTGACAATTCAGCCACAACACAAAAACCAAAAATAGTAATTGAAACATTAAATAAATTTTTTGAAACCCACAATGCAAATATACATAGAGGCATTCATAAATTAGCAGAAGAATCTACTTTATTATACGAAGAAGCTCATAAAAAAGTCTCTGATTTTATTAATGCTGAATTTGAAGAAGTTATATTTACTAAAAATACTACTGAATCTTTGAATTTATTGGCTTACTCTTTATTTAATAATCTAAAGGAAAACGATGAAATTATAGTTTCACAAATGGAGCATCATTCTAATTTTGTTCCATGGCAGCAATTGGCTAAATCAAAAAATTTCAAATTAAATTTTGTAAAAATAGATAAAGAAGGCAATTTAGATTTAGATCATTTAAAGCAATTATTAAATAAAAAAACAAAAATAGTTTCTTTAGTTCATATTTCAAATGTTCTTGGCACAATTAATCCTGTAAAAGAAATTGCAAAAATAGTGCATGAAAATAATTCTTTATTAATAGTTGATGCCGCACAATCTGTTCCCCACATGAAAATAGATGTAAAAGATTTGGATGTTGATTTTTTGGCATTTTCAGGTCATAAAATATATGGTCCGACAGGAATCGGAGTTTTATATGGAAAAAAACACTTGCTTAAGAATATGGCTCCGTTTTTATATGGTGGCGATATGATCAGAGAAGTTACTTTTGAATATACAAATTTCAATCAGTTGCCCTGGAAATTTGAAGCAGGTACACCCCAAATTGCAGAAGCTGTTGCTTTAGGTTCTGCTATAGATTACTTAAATGAAATTGGTCCTGAAAGAATAGAAGAATATGAAAAATATTTGACAAATTATCTATACAAAAAATTATCAGAGCAAAAAGATGTAAAAATATATGGCTCTAAAAACAGATCTTCCTTAATATCTTTTAATATTTCAGATTTACATCCACATGATGTAGCCTCTATTTTAGATTCAGAAGGAATTGCAATAAGAGCTGGACATATGTGTGCAATGCCTTTGGTAAGGGAAGTTTTAAAAGAACCAGCAGTTTGCAGAGTTAGTTTGTCTTTTTATAATACTAAAGAAGAAATTGATAAATTTATTTTAGCATTAGATAAAGTAAGGAGAACTTTCAAAAAATGACAGAAATTATAGACAGAAATTATGCCGGAGAAGGTATTTACAGGGAAAATATCATTGATCACTATACACATCCAAGAAATTTTGGGAAATTGGAAAAGTTTGATGTTCAGCATAGGGAATTTAATCCCTTGTGTGGAGATGAAACAACTATTGAAATTAAAGTAGAAAATAATATCATTAAAGATATAAAATTCCATGGAAAAGGCTGCGCAATTAGTATGGCTGCTGCCTCAATGTTATTGTCAGAATTAAAAGGAAAGCCAATAGAAAATATTAAAAATATATCAAAAGAGCATGTTTTTGATTTGTTAAGCATTTCAATAAGTCCAGTGCGTGTAAAATGTGCTTTGCTTTGCTTGGAAACTGTAAGAACAGCAGTAAAAATTTATGAAGGGGGGATTGTAGAAAAAGTTGACAAAAAAGTGTATATGTAACTTTTTGATTAAACTTTTTCTTAAAAAGGTTAAATGTCAGAAGAATTAACAATTCAGGATCTGCATGTCTCATTAGAAGACAAAGAGTTGCTTAAAGGAGTTAATCTAAAAATTAAAAGAGGCGAAGTAGTTGCATTGATGGGTCCAAACGGTTCAGGCAAAAGTTCAATGGCAAATGTATTAATGGGTTCTCCAAAATATACAATTACTAAAGGAAAAATTTTTTTAAATAATGAAGATATAACCGAAGCAAAGCCAGAAGATCGGGCAAAAAAAGGATTGTTTTTGTCATTCCAGTATCCTGCTGAAATTTCTGGTGTTACATTGTCTAATTTTTTAAGAACAGCATATAATACATTAAAAAACATAAATATTCCAGTTATTGATTTTTACAAATTATTAAAAGAAAAAATGGCTTTGTTAAAAATGGATGATTCTTTTTCAAGAAGATATTTGAATGAAGGATTTTCAGGAGGAGAAAAGAAAAAAGCAGAGATATTGCAATTGGCAGTTTTAGAGCCCAAATTTGCAATTTTAGATGAAACAGATTCAGGTACAGACATAGATTCATTAAAGGTAATTGCAGATGGTATTAATCATATAAAAAATAATCTTAATATGGGTATTCTTTTAATCACTCATTATAATAGAATTCTACAATATATAAAACCAGATCAAGTGCATGTATTTGTAGATGGTCAGATTAAAAAATCAGGTTCTCATGACCTTGCAATAGAGCTTGAAAATAAGGGTTATGAAAAATTATTGCAAGCATAAAAATGAACAGAAGATCAGAATATATTTTCAGTGCTTTGACATTAGCAGTTGGTTTGTATTGTGTAGGAGTTTCTATAATAAAAGCATACAATTTTCTTGAAACCAGAAGAACCACAAGAATTAAAACAGTGCTTAAAGACCCGAATGGGAATCCAGTAATAACCCAAGTTTCTTCTTATAATCTTTTAGATACTGATAACAACGGAAAATATGATGCAGTTGATATAAAAATAGACTTTAAAGGAAATGTTTTAATTTCTAAAGAAGAAAAAAATAAGAGGCTAGAAGATTTAACAGAACAGGAACTAGAACTTCTTAAATTAAAAAAATAATCTTTATATATTCACTAAAATAAGAATATATTATGAAAAAAGAGCTGAAGGTGCTTCTGGCTACTTATTGTTTCTCAACATTTGCTTTTAGCATGCTAAGCCCGATTTATGCTATTTTTGTTGAAAAAATAGGTGGGGGGATATTAGAAGCGAGTTATGCAATAGCAATCTTTACTTTTGTTTCAGGAATACTTGTATTATTAATTTCAAGATTTGAGGATAATGTCAAGCACCAAGAATATTTTTTATCTTTTGGTTATTTGCTAAATGCAATAGCTTTTTTTCTTTATATTTTTGTATCAAAACCATTTCATCTTTATTTTATAGAAGTTTTATTTGGAATAGCAATAGCAATTTTATCTCCAGTTTATGATGGATTATATTCTAAAAATCTGGACAAAGGAAAATATGTTTCAGAATGGGGCGACTGGGAAGCTGTAGGTTATATGATAAGCTCAATTTCAGCTTTGTCAGGAGGTTATTTAGCAGCTGCTTATGGTTTTAAAACTTTATTTTTAACAATGGCTGCTTTGTCCTTTATAGCTTTCCTGGTATCATTAAACCTTAATCATTCAAAGAACATTAAATTAGCTAAAAGAAAAAAATAAAAAAACAAAAAAGAAATTTTCCTCAATTTTTTACTCAAGAATTCAAATTTATTGTTTCTTGTGTTTAGAGTTATAACACTCTCTGCAATAAGCCGGCTTGTCTGGGTGTGGCTTGAAAGGTACAGTTGCTTTTTGTCCGCAGTCTGCGCATGTTATTTCATGCATTTCCCTTTGAAATCCGCCTTCCCTTCTAGGACCGTCTCTATTCTCAAATCTCATATTCTTTACTCCTATATTGCTCTTAAAAAAGTTTATTTTTAAACTCTTCTAAAAGTCCTTCTTTACATGTAGACATTTTAAGAAAAAGCTTCTCACGAAACTCCCCCCAAAAATCCCCTATATGCAACCCTTAAAATAAATTACTAGTATTTAAAGCTATGTTTTTTATGAGCGTGTCTAATAAATCCAAATAAAATAATAAGTTAGTCTCACTAGTAATTTAACTAGTCTTAGTTCTCCTGGGGAGAACTCTCTTTGCAACTGATTTTACCTTGTCTATGAAAAGGTTTATATTTTCTACAATTGTATTCCAGTATTCCATCTAAATAGCATATTTTCACCTCTTTTTAAATTAAAACCCTTGTAAACAAAATCTTCTCTTTCTTTTATTAATTGAAGGATTGATTTTGCTTTTTCCTTGTCCAGAATTATTTTAATTATTTGGGTAATTAAAGAGATTTTCTAATTTCTAAATAAGCGCAGGGCAGGATTCGAACCTGCGAATAACCGCTAACTTCCGAAGAGTCTGCAGGTTGGACTAATCTTTTTGATTATCGATCCCGTTAACCGCTCCGGAACCTGCGCAATAGAATAAAGAATTAATTAATAGCTTTTAAAAGTTTCTTTCTCTCTTCAAAAGTAATTTTGGGTATATAAAAACCTAATTTTTTCCATAGATCATATTTAGTTATAGTAGCTAGATTACTAAATCCTATTTCTTTAACCCATTTTTCAAGCATAATTTCACCACTTAAATAAATTTTATAATCTTTATATTTGGTTTTCATTATATTCATATTAAAATCTTGTTTTTTTAGAATATTTAAGATTTGAAATGCTAAAGCTTGGCTTGATGTTCTAAATTCAATTCTTGGATAGGTTGGATATTTATTTTTTTTACTTTTTGAGAAATATAAAGAACCATCCGCCTCAAAGATACCCCTTAAAATATCTTTTAATTCTTTCCAAGTATTAAATTTCTCAGGTATTTTTATTAAAAATGTTTTCTTTCCAAATGGGAGATCTAATTTATTAATAAGATATTCTACAAAAGACTTATAATTTAAATGCATTTGTAAGAATTGACCTGTTTCTCTTTTTCTCAAAGATATTATCGGTTTTTTACCAGTTAAATTATATAAAAAATGACTAATTTTTTCAAAAAACTCTGTATCGTCTAAAACATCACCTGTAATTTCAAGAAAATAATATCTTTTCTTTTTATTATAAGCTATATAACCATCACCTATTATCAAACCAATTAATTCATAAATATTCATCTATTAATTAAGATATTTTCAAATTTAATTCTTTTTTTACACTTGAAAGTAGCCCAGGATTTTTCCGGATTTTTCGGAAAGTTTTTATTAAAAATATGCTGGTCTGCCAGGATTTGAACCTGGGACCCTTTGCTTAGAAGGCAAATGCGCTATCTGGTTTTTTCCTATGTCTAGGCTGCGCTACAGGCCCTTAATAAAAGGGGATTATTTTCCCTTTAAATTCCTTTCTTTAAGATAAAAAGATTATTAAATTCTAAATTATAGATTAAAATTAATGTTAGAGGTGATTAATTTTATCTTAGTTGGAGTTCTGGGTGGATTTGTCAGGGCTTTATATGGTCTAATGAAAGCTGTAAACAGAAAGGATAAAATAAGCTTGGGATATTTTTTACTTACCATTATTACTGCAGGAATTATTGGGGGGATTTTGGGAAGCGTCTTCACTATTGACTACAAGATTGCAGCTTTAGCTGGATATGCTGGAACTGATATTCTGGAAAATATCTTCAAGGCAACTTTAGAAGGAAGTGTTTTCATAAAATGAGCGAATTAACAACAGCAATTTTATTCGGAATTTTGGGTGGAGTAGCGAGGTTTTTAGTAGATTTAATAAAAACATATCAGCTAAAAAAGAAAATTGATTTTAGGAGATTTGGATTTTATATAATTTTACTAATTTCATTTGGGGCTTTTTCTGGAATAATTTTTGGATTTGCAAAGCAGCTTAGTTTTTTGGGTGGGTATGCTGGGATGGATTTAATTGACGGATATTATAAACATTTTAAAAGAAAGAAATTTAAAATAAGGCTTGATTTTACTAAATACTAATCCTTTTTAAAAAAAAGCTTAACCAAAAAAATAAGATAATAATTTATCCAATCTTTTCTCTTTTTCTAATATAGAAAATTATTTAATTAAGGTAATAAAGTAAATTTTATGGAATTTTCAGGTTTTCAATGTAGAATTTGTGGGGGGAGATTAGTTCCAAGATTAAATGAACTGGTATGCAGCAATTGTAATTTTGTGCAACATCCTGTAAAAGAAACTGACTTTGATATTAGCTGCGAGATTTTAAAGAAAAAAATAGAAACTAAAGAAGCCATAATTCTTTTAGATGTTAGAGAGAGGTGGGAATTTAGCATGGTTAATTTGCCTAATTCTGTTTTAATGCCAATGAGAGAATTAGAAAACGGAGTTTCTAAATTAGACAAAAACAAATTAATTATTGTGCTTTGCCATACAGGAGAGAGGAGCAACTATGCTGCAAGATATTTGCTTCAAAATGGATTTAATAATGTAAAAAATTTAAAGGGGGGGATTAATGCATGGGCAACAAGAATTGATCCTTCTATGAAAATATATTAAGATGAATAAAGCAACTTTTAACTGGGCAATTTTGTTGATTTATTTGTTTTTAATATTTTATTTTTCTTCTCTGCCTAAAATAGAAGTTTTGGAGAAAGCACCAGAATTTTATTTAAGAGACAAGGTATTGCACGTAGTTGAATATGGCTTTTTGGGATTTTTAAGTTATAATGCTTTTAAACATAATAAATTTCTGAACAAGAAAATATTTTTTTATGCTGTAATGTTTGCAACAATTTACGGCATTACAGATGAAATACACCAGTTGTTTATCCCAAATAGAATTTTCAGTTTAATTGATATTACTGCAGATTTTTTGGGAAGCTCATTAATATTATTCAAGAAATTAATTAAGTAGAATTGTATTTAGAACTTATAAAATTTATTATTTTTTGGATTTTCTTTTCTCATAAGTCAAGAAAAAAACAAGAGCCAATAATCCAATGAAGATTACAAAATTTAATCCTGGATTTACTGAAGATGTATCAGCTACTGAATAGGTATTCACTGAAGGATTTTGATAAAACAACGCAAAAAATATTGCAACCATCACTAAAACAAAAGTCCATTTTGCAACTTGCAGATTTATTTGAGATTGAGGTAAAGATTTTTGCAGATTATTTTGAGAGTTTACTTTTTTTAATGAATATGGATTTAGCTTAGGAACTTTACTTACAGAAAAACTCTTCTTTACCCCTCTTTTTTTCATATCCGATATTATCTTTAGAGATATATAAATTTTTTGTTAGAAAACTTTCATAAAAACTGAAAAATTTTTCTTAATTTCGAAATCTTTCCGATTTTTTATCACTCAATGGTGCTAAAGTATACAAAACTTTAAAAATAGTTCTTGGAATTTTCAGTTTAGGACTTTTTGAAAAAAGTTCACATGCATGTCAAGAAAAATCTGGGGGTGAGAGGATGAGAAAATTAATTCTTTGGCTGGTGTTTTTGTTTTTAATTAAAATAGCATCAGCAGATATAGTTTTAACAGAAGTCATGTACAATCCAACACAGGCAAGTGATACAGATTTAGAGTGGATTGAAATATACAATAATGGGACAGAAAGTGTTGACTTAAGCTCATGGAAAATAGATGGAAATAATTTTGAAGATTTTCTAATATTGTCTGGGGAGTTTGTTGTCATAGCAAGGGAATTAGTTGATGGAACTGACACTGATTTGGACAGTTTTGAAAGTGTTTATGGAAATGGAGACAGCATATGGAATTCAAGTGATGAGAATTTCAGGGCTTTTGACGGCGACTTTAGTTTAACTGATATTGATTTAGTGAATTTAACTGACGGCGTTTATTTTGAAGTCTTAGAATATAACTCAAGTTTTGGCGGTAATGGAAATGGATTCAGCATTGAGAAAATTGATGTTAACAAAGAAAACACATTTGACAACTGGAAAGAAAGCAGCATTTCTGGGGGAAGCCCTGGATGGGGAAATGTTGTGAAAGAAGGAGCAAGCGTTCTGAGTGTTGATGTAGAAATAACTGGAACAAAACCTTTATTGAGTTTAATCAACATTACAGATGACAGCAATGACAATGGAGTGCAAATAAGACCTAAATTAAACAGCAACAAAAGCATTGTTGTTAATGTTCTTGTAAATTCAAGCCTGGGAATTGGAAATGTTTCAAAATTAACTGGCGAATTAAATGGAAATCTAGTTGAATTTACCAGGGCTTATGATCTTGACAGTGTCTCAGGAATATTTAATGGAAATTTAGAAATAGAATACTTTAAACTTCCTGGAAATTACACACTAAATATAAGCGCTGTTGACAAATTCAATGAAACTAATGAACTTTTAGTTGATTTTGAGTATTTGAGTTTACTGGCAATTTCTCTGGACAAAGGTTCAATAAATTTTGGAAAGATAGAGCCTGGAAAAGTTTCAGGAACACAAAATATCAAAATAGTTAATCTGGGAAATTTAGATGTTGACTTGGAGATTTACAGCAGTAATTTAGAAAGCGGACAGAACAAAATAAATGCAAGCAACCTAGAATATGAAAATGAAGGACTTTGGAAAAGCCTAGATTACAGACCAAGATTGTTTGAATTTAATTTAACAACAGGGAATGATCCAGGCAAGAATTTAGCATTTAAGTTAAATGTACCAGCATCAACAAAACCAAGTGTTTATGCGGGTTCTGTCAGCATAGTCGGTGTGCAAAGATGAAAATAATTTATTTTTTCTTTTTTATTTTAATTTTAAACAATGTTTATGGATTTGGAGTCAGCCCTGGAAAATTTAATATTGAAATTAATAATGGGGAAGAAATTGAGAAAGAATTTTTTATTTACAATAATGAAAATGAATTGAAAAAATTTAACATAAGCAGCTCTGGATTTTTTAATTTTACAGATTTTATTTTAGAAGTAAAAGAAAATAATGAGAAAGAAGTTAAGTTCTTAGTAAAGATTCCTTATGAGACTTTAGAAGGAAACTATGTTGGAATGATTTATATTAATGAATTAAACAAAGAAGAAGGGGGTGTTAATTTAGATACTTTATTGGGAATAAAATTTGAGTTTTTTGTTAACAGCGACTATACAGAATTAAATGAAAATAAATTTGAACAAAAACTGGAATTTAAGGAAATAAATCAAGAAGATAAATTAAAAACTGAATTAGAAGAAGAATTTGGTTTTGAGATAATTTTGTTTTATGCTTTAATTGTTTTTGTTATTTTATTAGGAGTTTATAAAATCTATAAAAATAGACAATCTGTCTAAAATAATAGAAATATATATAAGGAAGAAACTATGTTAGAACTATCAGAAGGCACAAAAGATATAATAAGAAAATTATATCATAAAAAGAGGATTGGTGGAAGACATACTGAAGAAAAAAATTGCCTTAGATGGATTAAAGATTTGTCGCCAGAAAAACATAAATTAGTGTTAAAAGAGTGGCAAGAATGCATCAAAGAAAGTTTGATTTTAAAAGAAATTAAAACAGAGAATTTCATGTAAGTATTAATCCGAAAAAATAAAAGAAATACATGAAATTATAGATTAAAATGGAACCAAAATGGGGAGACTTTTGTGAAATATTTGGAGTAAATCCAAGAAATAGAATTTTAGAGCATTTCTTAGAAATGAGAAGTTTAGATTTTAGTATTGGTGATGTTGCACGGGAAACAGGATTAAATAGAGCTACAACTTATAATGTAATGGAAGAGTTGATTAAGGAAAAATTTGTTATAACTACAAGAAAGTTAAGCAGAATACAATTATACAAATTAAATAAAGAAAAACATGAAGTAAAAATTTTATTAAAGGCTTTTAGTATGGTTTTAAAGAAGATTTTAGATGAATATGAAGAAAAAGAAAATATTTATGCTTAAAAATAAATTAAGAAAAACTTTCAGGAAGCACATTTACAATTCGACTGCGTATGAGTGCATTAAAGTTTTGAAGAAAATGCAATTTAGAAAACAAGCTGTAATAATCTTGCTAAAGAAGTTTAGTTTTTATTAAATAAACATAATTAATTAATAATTTATGAAAATGCATTATTTATATTTATTTTGACATAAATATGGAGAAACAGATATAAAGAGAGGAAATTTATTTTTTTATATGGTATTAACATTAAAAGAGTATACAGCAATAGGAGAAAGAGGACTTTATGTTAGTTCTAGAAGAGAATGGAGAAGAATAAGTCCAAAAGAGGCTGCAAATGTTAATAGAATGATTAGTTTAAAGAAGTATAGAATTCCTAGTGAAGATGAGGTTGTAGATTTAATTGTAGGAAAAGCGTATGAGCTAAAGAGAAATCCAAATAAAGAGGAAAAAGAAGGGAGTTTAGAGAGTGAATTAAAAAAATTAAATAGTATACAAGAAGGAATTCTAGAAGATATAAGGAATAGAAATGCAGAGAGAATAATATTTATTAGGCAAAATACAATAGCTCCTGATGTAAAAGATGGTGAAAGAAAAGAAACTATTATGATAAGATATGTTGTTTTACCTTATCAAATTGCAGATCAAATAAAAGAAGCAGATGGAAATATAAATGAAGAAAAAGTATTTATGGATGAAAAACTAAAAAAACTTGGGTTAGGACATAGAGGGTATTTAAATCTTTTATTAGTTAAAGGCCTTATTCCTAGCAGAAAAGTTATGAGAACTTTAATAGGCTGCAAGGCCCCAATTTCAAAATATCATGAGATAAATGGCAAAGATTTCTTAATTGATGAAGTTAAGGGCATTATAGATACTTTATATGATTCTGTTCCTACTAGGGATAAAATTAGAGAAATAAGAGATACTTCAGAAGCACATCTAGAATATTTAGCTAAAGAGCCTATTCAGAGAATAATAGCAATTGAAATGGACAAAAAAGGACATAGTAAGGGAATGCCTGGAAATATGCAATTTATGCCTATTAATATACCTAATTAATTTTTTTGTGTTTTATTTCTTCTAAGAATCTTCTGGCTGTTTTTGGAACAAATTCTGGCTGAGTCTTAAATATTAAGGCTGTCTTTTTCAATAATTCCTGGTCTGATCCTTGTTCTTTTTTAGCTGAAGTCAAGGCAAAATCTTCAATTGAAAACTTTCCTTTTTTAATAACATTTTTCCATTTATTAAAAAGTTCTTCTGCTCTTCCAGGAACCTCTTCTTTAGAACAATTTAATGTTGAAGCAACTTCTTCCAGCAAAGTAGATTCTTTACTTAACTCTAACAATGCTGCTTTTCCTGATTTAAATTCTATTCTTACTATGCTGTCAGAAATCTTATTTGATTTTATTATTTTAATCTGGCCTGCTTCTTCTGTGTTATCTAAATGAGTTCCACCACAAGCTTCAACATCTATGCTCTCTATATTTACTATCCTCAGATTCTTGCCTATTGGAACACCGCCTTGATAGATTAACATACCATATTTTTTTTCTGCTTCTGTTCTTGGAATAAAAGATTTTATTACTTTGATTTTTTTATTTACAATTTCATTTGCCCTTTCTTCTATTTTCTTTATTTCTTCTGAAGACAAAGCATCATAATGAGTAATGTCAATTCTTGCCTTGTCTACATCTTTAAATGCACTTGCCTGATTTACGTGAGAACCCAAGACAAATTTAGCTGCTGCATTTAATATGTGTGTAGTTGTATGATGCTGCATTAGTTGATATCTTCTATCCCAATTTATTTTGCCTTTTACAATTGAATTTACTTTAAAATTTGGCTTTTTATTTAATTTATGAACAATAACATTATTTTGCTTGAAAACATCAATAATCTCATTATCATTTAAATAACCTATATCATGCAATTGCCCTCCTGATGTGCCATAAAAACAAGTTTTGTCTAAAATTACATTATTTTCAATAATCTTCAAGACTTTAGCTTCAAATTCTGTCTGCTTTTCATTTTTGTAAAACAACAAATCTGTTTCTGGAATTTCATCTAAATTTAATTTTTCTTCTTTTTTTGTTGCGTGAACTTGTTCTTTTTTTTCATGTAATTCAGAGACTTTGGCATAGAAATTATCTGGAATTTTAATTTGCTTCCCTATATTCAAGAATTCTTCTTTTATTATTTCTGGAGGAATTCCATCAGAATCATATAATTTAATTAAATCATTTTGAGTTATATCTTTTGTTATTAATTTTGCAACTATTTGTTTTGATTTCTGCTTTGTTGCTTCATATTTGTTTTTTTCAACTTTCAGTATTTTTTCAACCTGCCATAGATTTTCAGACAATTCTTGATATAATGGCTTAAGATAAGAAGCATGGATCCCTAATATTTTATTTATATCTATATCCCATTTATATTTATCCATAAAACTAAAACACCTTCTAGCCAGAATTCTTAAATTATACCCGCCGCCAACATTTGAAGGCAAAGCAGAATCTGAGATTGCAACCAACAAAGCCCTTAAGTGCTCTGCTATAGAATAAAGAGCAGCCAAAGGCAATATTTGATTTTTTAATTCTTCAGAATCTATATTTAATTTTTTACCAATAAATTTCCATGAATTTTCTATATTTCCAACTTCATCTGCATTCAAAAAGGAAGAATAAGGCAAGAATTCTCTTATTAAATTTGAATTTATCTTTATTCCTGTTTGTTTTTTTAAATAATCTAATACTGTTGGGAAGGTTACATCATAAGCTGTTGATGCACCTTGTGTAAACCAAGCTGCTCTTTCCTGGCCTTGACCCATATCAAGAACTTTTATTTTCAATTCTTTTATTTTCTCATTTTCAATTGAATACTGCATGTAAACTTGATTACTTATTTCAAGGCCTCTTGAAAAAAACTCCAAAGAATTTCCAAGATTTCCACCGCCAATCCAGGCATCTTCATGAATAGTCAAATCTGTATTTAAAATTCCCATTCCTTTATTTATCCATGTAAAATGATCCTGCAAATATTTATCTTTATTATAATATTTTGGCTTTACAAAAGCATGCTGGCCCATCATGCAAAAATTCGAGAAGTGAGCACCTGTTATTCCCACATTATCTATATCATTAAATCTCAAACATAATTGTGGAATTACCAATGGGTTTGCAGGTGGTTCAATTTCGCCTGAAACTACAAATGGTTGGAATGCTGCAATTGATGCTATTGTATACTCTGTTGTAGGATTCCATTTTGCTACTATCGGGTATCTTTTAATTGGGGTATAACCTAGATCTTGATGAATTTTAGAGAATTTTTTCCATGTCCCAATATAGTCTAACTTATTTTTTGCTGGAGAATTTCCTATAAATCTAAAACCACCTGAACAAGAAGGATCTCCGCATACTTCCTGTTTTTCTATTGACCAAAAAAAATTTTTGCATTTCTTGCATTGCTGTCTTTGGAATTTTAAATCTTTTAAAGTTTTTATTGGAAAATATTTTTCAGGATATTTAGTTATTTTTTTCTTAAAATTCTGTTTTATTTCTTTTTCTGATAACATATAAAATTTAAAAAGAAAAGATATTAAATAGATATCGTTTTTATTAGTTTTTATGGCTAAAAAACTAGAGACTGCCACTTTCGGGACCGGATGTTTTTGGGGTATAGAAGAAAGTTTCAGGGCAGTTAAAGGTGTAATTGAAACTGAGGCTGGATATTCTGGAGGAAAACTAAAAAATCCAAGCTATGAGGATGTTTGTTCTGGAGAGACAGGATATATAGAAGTCGTAAAAATAAAGTTTGATACTTCTATTACTTTTTATGAAGAATTAGTTAATATTTTCTGGGATATTCATGAACCAACAAGCATTGACAGACAAGGGCCAGATATTGGGGAACAGTATAGAAGCGTAATATTTTATCATAATAATAAACAAAGAGAAACAGCTGAAAAATCGAAAAAAGACTTAGAGAGAAATGGTTTTATTATTGCAACTAAAATTTTGCCTGCCAAAGAATTCTATAGAGCAGAAGAATATCACCAGAAATATTTGTATAAAAGAGGGATTAAAGTTTGCCATTCGTAAAATTTAAATAATTGACTTTTTACATTTTTTTTATTCACATTGGAGGTTTACAGAAATGATAAATAAGTATTGGAGCAAAAATCATCAAGGAGAATGGATAGACCAAACACCTGATATTCCTGCAAAAATAAATTTTAATGGAAAATTTGCAGTTTCAACAAGAAGATATGGTGCAGAAGCAGATTTAGGAAGATCTTTATATGAAACAACCAGAAGAGAATCTGGAGTAGTTGGGGTTTTAAAAGCAGCAAAAGATTTTCATCCAGAATTTTTAGCTGAAAATTTCTTACCTTTAGCAGACAAAATAGAATTTGGCAGAGTGAGAATTCTTCCTAAAGACCAGAAATTTGATGATGATGTGTTTTTTGAGTATTCAGTTGAAAGAGGAGGATCACAAATATATGTTTGCAGAGTTGTTGCAGGAAAGAAAACAAAAAACAAAAATTTATTAAAAACATTAGCAGAGATTGACAGAAGAAGAAATTAAAATTTTAAAGAATTTAATTTCTTTTCAATTTCTTCCAAATCAATTGTCAACTGGTCTTTCTTTTCATTAATTATTTTTTCTTCTTTTTGCTTCTTATTTAAATTTAATTTTTGTTCTGCTGTTTCTGGTTTTTTGTCATACCAGTCTACGCTTGAAAACTGCAAAGAATCAGATAAAGACTTTATTTCTGATAACAATAATTTTAACTTAAAATTTTCCTTCTTTTTTTGCTTAAGAATAAAATTTACCCCGTCAAAATCTTTCAATAATTGAGTTGAGACTTTTGCTGCTTCCAACATGTCTGTTCTTAATGCAGTTTCATTTGGAAGTCTTACAAATACTTCCCCTGAATTATTTTTTGGATTGGGCATTTTAAGCTTCAAACAAATCCTTGTCTATTTTAAGAAGTTTCTGTCTTATTTCATTCAAAGAATTTTGCCAGTCTTCTAATTCACGCTCTTCATCTTGTCTTAATTTTGTCAAATTCTTTAATAATTCATCTGCTTCTTCTAATTTTGACTTTATAGAATCCAAAGTTTTCATTGACTCCCTATATTTGTCAATTTTTACAAAAACCGGCTTTTCTTCTCTTCTTTCTAGTGTTAATGGTGATTTTCTTTGTGGAATCTCATTATCAAATCCAAAATCATCTTTAAATGAAGGTTTAATCACTTTTTTTCCAAAAAAATCTGAGGTAGCTGAAGATTTTGCAAAATCTGGCTTTGCTAGAGGTAGATCTACTTTATTTTCATGCAATTGTTCATCATAAAAAGGCAAATTATCACCAGGCAATTTTGGAAATTCTGGCAATGGAAGAAGTTTATTATCCTCTTTTTTCTTTCTGCTAAATAAACCCATTAAATATTCACCCTAAATAAGAAAATTTTTTATATTTATTAATACTTTCTTATTATTTTAGAGTAGTTATAGTTATATTGAATAAATTTTTATAATTAGAAATAATTTTTATTAGTAAAATGGAAGTTTTAGCAGAAAAAGAAGCAGAAGAATTTCTTGAAAACAAGGGTTTTCCTGTTGCAAAAAGGGTTTTTGCTTCTAATTATAAAGATTGCTTGAAAGCAGCTAAAAAAATTGGTTTTCCCATTGCCTTGAAAATTGTTTCTAAAAAAATTTTGCATAAGTCTGATGTTCATGGAGTAAAATTAGATATTAAAAACAATGAAGAATTGAAAAAAGCATTTGATGAACTTAAAAAAATAAAATATTTTGAGGGTGTTTTAGTTCAGGAATATTTAGATGGGAGATTTATTATAACTGGATTGAAAAAAGATCCAACTTTTGGACATGTGATTGCATTTGGAGTTGGAGGAATTTTTACTGAGATTATTAAGGATGTAGTTTTTAGAGTTTGCCCAATTTCTAAAAAAGACGCTATTGAAATGATTAAAGAAATAAAGGCTTATAAAATTTTAGAAGGAACAAGAGGAGAGAAGCCAGTTAATTTTTATTCTTTGTTGAGAGTTTTATTAGCTCTTTCTGAATTGTCCAAGAAATACGAGAATATTGAGGAACTGGATATTAATCCTTTGATTGTAAATGAAAAAAATGCAAAAATAGTTGATGCCAGAATTGTATTTACTTAAAATCCTTTGAAAAGGAGTTTACGGAAAAATATAAAAACACTTTAGCAAAAAATAATTGCAATATTTACGAAAATTTTATCATAAGAAATATAAAGAAATCTGCATTATTAATTTCTATGAAATATAAACTTAATTTTCGGAATTATGTATTTTATTTATTGTTATTAGTTATTCTTATATTGCTTATTCTCAAAAGTTTTGGTATTATATAGAGGTGATATCACTCTTAGGAAGTATTATATATTTATAGAAATTAGAGCTTATTTATGTTAAAAATAGATTTACATACCCATTGCAATGAAGATCCGGTTGATATCTGGATTAAGCATTCTCCAAAAGAATTAATAGACCATGCATCTAATTTGGGTTTTGATGTTATATCTATTACATGCCATAATAAAGTAGTTTATTCTGAAAATTTGCAAGAATATGCCAATGGAAAAGAAATTTTATTAATTCCAGGGGCTGAAAAAGACATTGAAGGAAGGCATGTCTTGTTATATAATTTTACACAAGAAGAAATAGACCAAATCAACAATTTTGAAGATTTAAGGAGAATAAAAAAAGCACATCATTTGGTTATTGCTCCACATCCATTTTATATTTATTTGAATCCATTAAGGCCAAGACAAATCTCATTATTTTCAAAACTAGAAAAGAACATTGATTTATTTGATGGAATTGAATTTTGTCATCTATATACAAAAAGAGTAAATGGTTCTAATAAAAAAGCAGAATTAATTGCAAAAAAACATAACTTACCTTTAATTGCAGGATCTGACGTGCATAATTTAGAACACATGGGGACAAATTTTTCTTTTGTTGATTGCGAAAAAAATATTAATTCAATATTAACATCTATAAAAGAAAAAAACATAGCTATATATTCAAGACCGAGAGATACTTCTGAATTAAAGAATATCATAATTTTTTTCACAACTAGTTCTTTAAAACAAAAAATATTTAATAGGTAAGATTTTGAAATTTTAAGATGGCTTTTATATCTTTATTAGAAATTTTGTATTTGATTATTCTGACTATTATAATTGGGTATATTTTCTCTGGATTTATCAGAAGACCTGCTACTGAACATGAAATTTATGAAAAAATATTTAACTGGGGAGATTTTAAAACCTCAATTATTGTTGCTGCTCCTGCTGTTATTTTGCATGAATTAGGACATAAGTTTAGTGCAATTTTATTTGGTTTAGATGCTGTACTGCATATTTTTTGGGAGGGCTTGGGATTAGCTATTTTTTTAAAATTAATTAATTCGCCTTTTTTGATTATTGCTCCTGCTTATGTTTCTATTTCTGGACAGGCAACTGCTTTTCAAGGATTTATAACTGCTTTTTCAGGACCTTTAGTTAATTTAATTTTATTTTTAGGAGCCTGGATAGCTACAGAAAGAATAAGGTTAACAAGAAACCAGGCAATAATTCTGTATTTAACCAAGCAGATTAATTTATTATTATTTATTTTTAATATGATACCAATTCCGCCTTTGGATGGATTCAAAGTTTTTACAAGCTTATTTAGAATTATTTTCTAGATTTTTTAACTTTCTTTTGATTATCTGATTTCTTATTTTCTGGTTTTTTCTTTATTAGTATTTGTTTTGTTTTTTGTTTTAATCTTTCCAATCTCTTTTTTTTCTTTAATTTTCTTTCTTTCTCCTTTTCCCTTTCTTTTTCCAGTTTTCTTTCCTGCATTTTTTGAACTTTCTCTTCAGATTCTTTTAGTTCTTTTAATTCATTTTCTATTGTTGTTATTTCTTTCTGGATTTTTTCAACATTTTTTTTGCTTTCTTCTTTAACCAGAATTTTGCCACATTCAGGACACTTAAACTGATATTCCATGACATTTACTGAATCAAATCTTACACAACTAGAAGGGCAGACAAAATAAAGCTCATTAGATTCTTTTTCTAATCTTTTTCTAAGAATATTTATCTTATTATTTTTCATTGAAACTGCCAATTCTTTTGCAAGCTTCAAGTTGAATGTCCAGAAATAAATATACCATCCCTTTGTCTTGTCTTTTTGTCTTGTGAAATCAACTAAATTATAGCTATTTAACCTGTAAAGCATATTTCTTACCTGGTTTACAGATAATTTCAGTTTTCCAGCTATTTTAAATTCAGAAACATCTGTCTTGTTCTTTATCAAATTAACAAGAGGAACAACTTCTTTTCCAGTTATTTCAAGAATTAAATCATCTATTAATTTGTCAACAATATTCATGGATTTTTTAAAACAAAAGCCGAATATATAAAAAGGTTTGTATTATTATAATTTTTTATTTATTACTAAGAGATAATTAAAAAAACTAATGTTTTTTATATTAGAAAGCATTTTTAAATTATAGATTATTGAATTATTAAGAGGTGAATCACATTTTTAGGATTTTAGCGATAATACTACTGTTAATTCCCTTTGCATCTGCCCAAGAGAATTTTAATGAATATCAAGACTTAAATTTAATTCTTTATTTAGGAAGCAACATAAGCATAAAGGAAACTGGCAATGATCCTAAAATAGACTATATAATTACTGATGTCTTGCTTTTTCCAAGAGATGAAGAAAGATTAAAGATCTTAGAGATGGATGCTTTCGCTGAACCAAATGCCTCTATAAGCCTGAATCACAAGGCTACATTTAGGTGGGACAAGGTAAAAGAAAAATATCTCAGATTCGGAATTAAATCAAAATTAAATGTAAAGAATGACATAGCAAAAATAAAGACAAAGGTTGATTTTCCCCTGAAAGATCCTGTTTTTAAGGAATATTTAGAATTTACAAAATTTATTGATATTGATGAAGACATTTATACAAAGGCACATGAATTAGTTGAAGGAGAAGATGATCTTTATTTTGCTGTATTCAAGATTGCTGAATGGACAAGAAACAATATAAAATATGACTTAAGCACAATGACTGAAAAAGCTATACAAAAGTCTACTTGGGTCTTTAAAAATAAAGTCGGAGTATGTGACGAGCTTACAAATTTATTTATTTCTATGCTAAGATCTGTAGGTATTCCTGCAAGATTTGTTTCTGGAACTGTCTACAACAATGTGATTAATAACTGGGGCGGACATGGATGGGCAGAAGTTTATTTTCCCAACTATGGGTGGGTTCCTTTTGACGTTACATTTGGACAATATGGTTGGGTTGATGCTTCTCATCTAAAATTGTCAGATACTGCTGATTCTGGAGAAAGTTCCCTAGAATACAACTGGAGATCAAGAGATATTGACTTAATTATAGAAGATGTTACATTAAATACTTCTTTAGAAAAAGCTGGAGATAAAATTAAAAACATTATTGAGTTAGAGATTAACACATTAGAAAATGATAGATTTGGCTTTGGAAGCTATGTTCCTATTGAAGTTAAAATAATAAACCTAAGAGACCATTATTTAAGCACCAGCATTATTTTAACAAAAGCACCAAAATTAATTGAAAAAAATACAAAAATCATATTATTAAAACCAAAAGAAACAAAGAGCATTTATTTTACAGCGCAAGTTCAAGATGATTTAAATGAAGATTTTGAATACAGCGCAAGTTTAGAAGCAAAGGACAGTTTTGGAAACCTGGCATCTTCGAATATTTTCCTAGGTGGAGATTATGAAATATTAAGTTTAAAAGAAATAAATGAAAAAATCAAAAATTTAGCAAAAAGAGAAACAAAAATAATTTCAACTTCCTTAAATTTAGAATGCCAAACTGAAAAAGAAAGATATTATTCTGATGAAGAAATAAACATTGAATGCAAAATAAAAAACAATGGCAATGTTTTATTAAAAAATATCAATACTTGTTTAAAAAATAAATGCAACTTAATTGATTTAAGAATTGGCGAAGAAGAGATTATTAATTTTGTTTCAAATAATGCAAAGGAAATTGAAATAATAACTGAAACTGATCAAATAATAAGGAGGGAAAAATTAGATGTTGAGATTATTCAAGTTCCAGATTTATTTGTTTCTGGCATTACCCACCAAAATGTAAATTATATTGAAGAGATAGATTTTGGATTTACTTTAAATTCTAATTTTAAGGCTTATAATATCAATATAAAAGTAAACAAGAGAAATATTGATATAAAAGATCTTGAAGGGAGCAAAGATATTATACTGAAATTGAAGGGAAAGAATTTGGTTAATGGCTTGAACATCAAAGCAGTTTATTATGATATAATTGGAAACAAATATGAAAAAGACTTTAGTTTTGAAATAAAAGTTGAAGAACTGCCTTGGTATATCAAACTACTGAAGATAATTACTTTTTCTGATTAAATTTTCTGACAAGTTTTTAGAAAAAGTTTAAGCAAAAACGATTGAAAGATTTTTACTGGTTTAAAATTCTGAAAAATCGAAAATATTTCGAAAAATTCTGAGTAATTATTATTAAGAATTAAACACTTTTTAGAAAAGAGTATAAGGTAAATAAAAAATAAATGGGAAAAGGAGCTGCAATTTAAATGGATAAAACAATCGCCCTACTAACAATAAGATGCGGGTTCGAGTCTCGTCGACGGCTCACAATAGCTAAAAGCTATCAAAAGTGAATTAGCCTTTAGAATTTATAATTTTTTTTTGGAAAATAAGTTTAAATAGAACTGAATTTTATTTTTTTAAATGTACAAATATATCATCTTTGATTTTGACGGCACTATTGCAGATACTTTAGATGCTGGGCTTCCTATTTACAATGAAATGGCAAGAAAGCATGGATTTAAAGAAATAAGAAACTTAGAAGGATTAAGAAGCATAACCTTAAGAGAATTTATCAAGAGACATAAAATTTCTAGATTAAGATTTCTCTTTTATTTAAGAGAATTGTTAAAGAGATTAAACAAAGACATGAACATAGTAAAGCCATATAAAGGAATGGATAATGTAATAAAGAAATTAAACAAAAGATATAAATTAGGAATTGTTTCTGCAAATTCAAAAGAAAATATTCTAAAATTTTTGGAATTAAATGACCTGAAGTATTGTTTTGATTTTGTTTATAATTATCAATTATTTTTAGGAAAATCACAAGCATTTAAGAAGATAATAAAAGGGAAAAAATTGAGCAAAGATGACATAATATATATTGGGGATGAGGATAGTGATATTATTGCTGCAAAAAAAGCTGGAATAAAAATTATCTCTGTTACATGGGGCATGAAGAACAAGAATATGCTTAAGAATAATGAACCTGATTTTATTGCTGAGAAACCTGAAGATATTTTATTATTTTTGGAAAAAGAAAAAGCTTTATAAATAAGTAAAGATTAATAATCTTTTAATGAAGAACTTTAAAGTCATTGTTAGTGCATTGATAATACTTATTTGGAGTTTTGCCTTTGCAAGCATTGACATCACTGGAAAGGTAGTAAGAAATTATTCTGAAACTGGTGGCGTAGGGTTCTTCCCTGTTTTATCGTTATTATTTTTAGTTGCCAGCTTTGTATTTGTATGGTATTATTTAAAGGATGAAGAAAGCTTACATCCTAAAGTGTAAACTTTTTAAAAAAGTTTAATCAAAAAGATTCTTAAAATTTAATAAGTATTTGCAACATAACCTATTTCATTAGAATTTTCTTTACAAATTATACATTTCCCTTTAGATTGCTTTAAATCTGTCCCAAATAATTCTATCCCATCAGTTATTTTTTTAATTTTATCCCAGCATTTATTAGAACCACACCAAGAAACTTTAGCCATTTTTTTATCTTTTATAATATTCTCTACCTCTTTTAATGACAAAGCTTCTTTTGTTAATTTTTTGTTTAATCTTTTACAATTTTCATAAAGTGAATTATGGATTGAATCAAGCATTATTGAAATTTCTTTTATTAAATTATCTTCTTTTATCTGCGTTTTTTCAGAAGTTAATCTATTTGCTAAAGTTATCTTATTATTTTCTATTTCTTTTAATCCTAATTCTATTCTTATTGGAATCCCCTTAATTTCCCAATTATAAAACTTTTTTCCAACAGGAATTTCCCTATTATCTAAATGAGCCCTAATATTCTCTTTTTTTAATAATTCATTTAATTCATCAGCCTTTTTAAGAACCTTATTTTTATTATCTTTATTAAAAATCGGCGTCAATACAACTTGAATAGGGGCTATTTTAGGCGGCATTATTAAACCTTTATCATCCCCATGAATTAATATTAATGCAGCTAATAATCTTGCACCATTTCCTGTACATACCTGCCATGCGTAATTTTCTTTTCCTTGTTCATCTTTAAATTTAATATTAAATTTTTTAGCGTATGCCTGCCCAAGATTATTTAAAGAACCATTTTCCATTGCTTTTCCATTTGGAATAATAGAATAATATTCAATTGCGCCTACAGCACCTGGAAAACATTCCCATTGTGGTTTTTTTACCCTTAATGGCTCAAGACAAAGATTTTCCCATATTTGGTTATTTAATTTTATATGCAATTCAACTTCTTTTTCTGCCTCTTCTTTTGTTGCATGAACTGTATGAATTTCATGCCAGACTGTTATTTCTCTATCCCTAATCAAGGGTATTGTATGTTTTGTTTCATGCCTAAAACTTGAAACTGTTTCATAAATTCTAATTGGCAAATCATTTTTTGTTCTAGTCCATAAAGCAAACATAGGATACATTGCTGGCTCTCCTGTCGGCCTTAAAATATAGTCCGCTTTTTCTTTATTATATCCTTTTACCCAAAAAGCTTCTTCTTTAAAACCATTAAACCATTGATCATTTTGTTTTGCATATTCAACAGGAACTAATAAAGGAAAATAAGTTTCTTGGATTCCTGCTTCTTGAAATAATTTATCCCAGATTTTCTTTATTTTCATTATTGCCTTATAACCATAAGGCAACCAAACATAACAACCCTTTACATTATACCTTTTATCTATTAATTCAGAAACTTGCAGAACTTGATTATACCACTTAGAAAGATCTTCTTCTTTTTTTATATTTAATTCATTTGCCTGCTCAATGGACTCTTTTTTCATATTAAAATTATTTATATGGCTTTATTTAAAGTTTTTTATACGTCTTTTACTACAAATCTTTTTAAATTCCTAAATATTATAGTTTTTTAGATGGAATCTTTAATATTAGGCATTGATCCTGGTTCTACTATTGGTTATGCTGTACTTGATTTAGATGGAAAACTAGTCAAGTTAGATTCATTAAGAAATTCCGATTTAAATAAGACAGTTTCAAAGATAAATGGATTGGGGAAAGTAGTTGCCGTTGGAACTGATGTAAGTCCTGTACCTAAATTTGTTGACAAATTTGCAAGCAATTTTGGCGCTAAAATAATTGAACCTAAAAATGACTTACAATTAAGATATAAGAAAAAATTAACTAAAGAATACTTAAAAGATAAAAATATTAAAGTAAAAAATAAACATGAATTAGATGCTCTGGCTGCGGCTTTAGTTGCTTTCAAACATTATCAGCCATTATTTAATAAAATCAATAATCATTTAAATCAAATAAATAAAGAATATTTAAATAAAGAAATTAAAAATACTGTTTTAAGAAAAGAAATACCAATAAAAAGAGCAATTGATGAATCATGATAAGTGAAGAAATAAAAAAAGATGTATTTTACTTACTTTGTTCTTTTCTGTTCTTTTCTGCATTCTTTTTTATGAACAATGAAATTCCTGATGTTCAAGGAAGCAGAGAAAATATCAATCTTACAGATGTTGATGAGCCTTCCGAAAGATGCGCTCCAAAATATGAAAATCGAATTTTTTTAAATGAAGAAGGAGATTCAGTAACGAGCTGTGTTAAAATTGCTATTCCTGATAATTTTTATTATGATAAACCTTGTGAAGAATTAGGATTAACAAATGAAGATTTTAAAGAAGAATGTTTAATTGAATAATGCTTTTAATTTTAATTCCTTTGAACAAATTTCGATAAATTTCTTTAATAATTTATTTACATCCATTTTTAAACCAAATATACAAATCTTTTTAAATATAACTTCTAATCCAGAATTCTGAAATGGCATTAAAGTGCAAGGAATGCGGAAAGGAACTAAAAGTAATTATTGATAACAGCCCGTATAATTCTGATGTCTATTATATTGGTTCTAAAGTAGTTTGCGGTGAATGCTTTAAGAAACATAAACAAAAAGACTAGTAATCCCTGTTTTGATAAATGCCCTTTCTTACTCCGTTATCTTGAAGATCTGAGACTTTTTCATAATTATCTCCAAATTTCAATTTACCTGGAGCATTATTGAATAACTTTTGCAACCTTTCTGGCTCTTCCTTCTCAGGTTCTATCCAACCTGAAGAAGAGAAAACATGCAACACTTTTCCAGAAACAACATCAAAAGAGACCCTTATTTCCAAGGGAAAATCTCCTTTTCTTTTTTCTATAACCAACATACAACGAAAAGGAATTTTTGTGTTTTTAAATATTATTATACGGGCCTACGAGGATTCGAACCCCGATCAGAAGCTCTCTTCTAAACTTTTGAAGAAAAGTTTACCGAAGGCTACTGTTCTATCCATTAAACTATAGGCCCAGAAACTTTTAAGAAAAGTTTCATCAAAAATTAATAGAAACCTATTTAAAAAGTTGTTCCTTCTTTTTTATGAAAAAATATGGGTGATTTAGACAATTTCTTTTATCCAAAGAGTGTTGCTGTAATTGGGGCTTCAAATAAATTCGGTAAGGTTGGAAATGCTTTGATGCACAATTTAAAGATGTTTAAAGGCAAAGTCTTCCCAGTGAACTTAAATGAAAATAAAGTTTTGGGCATAAAAGCTTACAAAAGTGTTTTAGATATAAAAAAAAATATTGACTTGGGGGTAATTGCTATTCCTGAGAAGGGAGTTTACTCTGTTTTAGAGGAATGCGGAAAAAAAGAAATTAAAAATGTAATAATTATAACTGCTGGATTTGGAGAAACTGGAAATAATGAAGGACAAAATAGATTAATTCAAATCTCTAAAAAATATAATATAAGAATATTGGGTCCTAATAATTTTGGCAATGTAAATCCATATATTGATTTAGATACTTCTTTCTCAAAATTAACACCTGAAAAAGGAAATATTGCTTTAATTTCCCAGTCAGGAGCTTTGTGGGTTTATATAAGTCAATTAAGTTTGGGGCAATTTGGATTTTCTATTTTTTCGAGCTTGGGAAATATGATAGATGTAGATTTTGCAGACATAATAGAATATTTAAACAATGATAAGAATACTAAAGTAATTGTATGCTATATTGAAACTTTGAAAGATGGAAAGAAATTCATGGATATTTGCAGAAAAAGCAAGAAACCTATAATCGCAATTAAAGCTGGAGCAACACAAGCTGGACAAAAA
>Ga0208375_1001250_pt1 | contig 29924 bp, 33 predicted proteins | sample RifOxyD1_FD_184038 | JGI IMG/M metagenome (GOLD analysis project Ga0208375, IMG submission 184038) | Soil microbial communities from Rifle, Colorado - Rifle Oxygen_injection D1 (SPAdes) | ecosystem: Environmental > Terrestrial > Deep subsurface > Rock core/Sediment | place: Rifle, Colorado...
CGTACTTTTTGTTTACTTCAATAGAATATTTTCTGAGTCTTTCCAAAACTTCTGGGTCTCGGGCGACTTTCGAATCCCATTGTCCAGTAACGGAGACTCCCAGGAGTCTTTCTTTCTCGCAATTCTTTTTCCATTCTTTCGATAGATAAGGGAAGTAGGTCAGGGAGGATTGATAAGTCCCCAGGATTGTTGCAATCCTAATTTTTTTCATCAAAGTTTCTTCGGTGTCATCTGCACGGGCAACAACTTCGGATAGATTACAGAATTGTTTAGATTGCAGAATTATTTCTCCGCATGGGTTGGTGCCCCAGGCAGGGAATTCACCACTTTTCCATTGGTTAAGTCGGCGAGTGGGTAGAGTTTTTACTAAACCACCACGGTTGAATATTCCACGTTCTCCAGAACCACTTTTAACCAGAGCTGTCCATTCGTCCAGGAATTCAGGAGTTGTTGGTTTGGACAGGTATACCGCAGAATTGTTGGCAAGCATTCTCTGGGCTTCGTTTAAATAAAACTGACCTTTTTTGGAATCTCGAATAGCTTCGTCGTCTAGGTCCGAAAGTGAAATCATGGCGCTTCGGCGTACGCCACCGGCTACCACACATTCACCGATTTTACAGATGATGTCGTGAGCATCCAGGTTGGTTAGGTGTCGGCCTTGTTTGCGCAGTATCCTCTCGCGAGAAAATTCGAGTAGTGACCGCAGTGGTTCGGGCCCGGAACTTTTGCCTCCCATAGTCTTGAGTCTAGAGCCGGCCGGCCGTACTAGGGAATAGTCAAAAGAAACATCGGACCCACTAAACCAAGTTTCAAGTCCAAAAACGAACGCATCCGCCCAACCTTCTTTGCTATCTGGTATCACAAAAGTCGGCAGTACTTTACCTGTTTGTTTTTTTATTTGTGGTAGAGCTTGAATGTTTTCACTTTCCACCGACCAGCCCACTCCAGTGCCACACATAGATACATACATAATCTCGGCAAAGTCGCGGAAGGTTCGGGGCGCTATAAAAGAGCAGTTGTAGGCGCAGATGTTTGTTTTCTTGGCTGCAGGGCCTGCGAACTGCAGGAGTCGCATGGACGGCATGGCTCTCTGGTTGAGGATGGCTTCGCGGATTTCGGAATATTCTTCTTTGGTCAGTTTGCCGTTCAAATTTTCTTTCATAAAGGCAATGTACCGGTCGACTGTCTCAATCCAGGTTTCTCGTCGACCCTCTTCGTCGATCCATTTGGCGTAGGTACGATAGTATACAAATTCAGCCAGAGGGTTCCTGAAATATTGCTTGCTGTCTTCAACCAACTGTTTCACTTTCTCTGGTACGAATCCCACCTTTTCTCGGACATTGGCGCGTTCTTTGCGATAGAGGATAAACGCTTTGGCAGCCTGAGCAAAATTCGAAGTCATGAGTTCGTTCTCGATCAAGTCTTGAATGCTCTCCACCTCAGGCAGGAAGTGTTTTTCTTTTTGAGTTTTTTTTATGTTTAAAAGCTCATCCAAGACTTTGTACAGAACAGTCTCTGCATCTTTCTCGCCACCCTCGTTTACTGCATTCATGGCACGGATAATGGCTCGGAAAATATGCTTTTCATCAAAGGGCACAATAGAACCGTCCCTTTTTTGGACATTGGTTAAGGTTTGGTATTTTTTTTTCATAAAAATTAGCTCTTAAAACCAAAAACGTTGATAATGTTTGGGTATTCGAATTTTTTGTTATCAATGATGAATCTGTAAATAAGGGGAGAGAGGATAATAGCAAATGAGACATTTCCTAGTAGATGCATTGCGGTAAAGGGAATTTGGCCAAAGAACGCTTCAGAGAATGATTGCCCGAAAAATAACGGTCCGATAGACAGCCCCGTCACAGCATCAAAAAACAAGGTTCCAATGATTGCGAATTTAACATAGTTTAGCTTCTGCATTTTTCTGTTTCTAAAGAAGAAATATGCCCAAAGGCCCAGTACTCCATAAGTTCCTGCGGTGACAAAGGTCCACATACCTAACTTGGCAGTGATCAAGTCATACAAAACAATGCTTAAAAAAGCGAAAGAAAACCCAACCAGACCACCGTATTTTTTAGAAAATGGCATCTGGGTTGCCAGGATAGGTTCGATGTTTGGTGGCCGAAAGGGGACGAGCCTGATAAGCAAACAAGCAACAAACCCGATGATAAATTTGAACGAATCTTTTGAGGGTGTTTTCATAAAATCTTGTAAATTATTACTTATAATAGATACCTACATCAGTTGCATTGTTTCGCAATTGTTAAACCAGTATAACCCCGATGTATAGGTTTGTGCAAAAGTGGATAACTTACCATGTTTTGTTACAAAAATTGCATTTTTTGAAACTTTCTGTTAGATTAGACACATATGCCAATCACCAAATCAGCTAAAAAAGCAATCCGTGGATCTTCACGCAAGAAGGCCTACAACGACCAAAACAAACGCCTAATGAAAGACGTTATTAAGAAGTTCGAAAAAGCAGCTAAGGGAGACAAAAAAGAAGCCGAAAAAATGTTACCCAAAGCCTACGCTACCATCGACAAAGCCGCAAAGCGAGGTATCATCAAAAAGAACAACGCCGCTCGCAAGAAATCTAGACTAACCAGATTAGTAAAATAAAGAAAAACGACTAGGCAAGCCTAGTCGTTTTTCGAATTGAGCAATGAGTGAAGGAAATAAAGAAACAATAGTCAGGTTCGACAAAGTCTCCTACGAATGGGGAGTAAACAAGCCCATCCTCGAGGAGGTTTCTTTTGGTATTCGTCGTGGAGCCAAGATGACACTCATGGGTCAGAACGGTGCCGGTAAGAGTACTATCTTTGGACTGATTGCTGGAACCAACCAACCCGAGTCTGGAATCATAAACATAGTAAATGGAGTTAGTATTGCTTCTAGTAGGCAAGTCATTCCTCGAGCTGAACTCGAGCTCACTGTGCGCGAGTTCTTCGAAAAAGCATTTACCAAGAAGGTTTACGACATTGACCCCAAGATAGACGACATTCTAGAAGTAGTAAACCTAAAAGGTCACGAGAAGGTTCACGACAGAATTATGAAAACTTTCTCGGGTGGTCAGCAGGCGAGACTACTACTCGCCCAGGCACTTATCCAAGACCCGGATTTGCTTCTGCTCGACGAGCCTACCAACAACCTCGACAAGGCTGGCATAGCCCACCTGACAGACTTTCTGATGAATTACAAAAAGACAGTTCTGGTTATTTCTCACGATGCGGACTTCCTGAATGCATTCACCGAAGGAGTGCTGTATCTAGATGTATATACCAGAAAGATTGAACAATACGTCGGCAACTACCACAATGTGGTCAAAGAAATTACCGCCAGGAAAGAAAAAGAAAATATGAAGAACGCTCAGTTAGAGAAACAAATCCAAGCCAAGAAGGACCAGGCCAATGTTTTCGCCCACAAAGGTGGACGCTTGCGTTTGGTTGCTCGCCGAATGCGCGAGCTGGCAGAAGAATTAGAAGAAGATGTGGTGGAAGTACGCAAGGAAGACAAAACCATCAAATCTTTCCAGATTCAGTCCCAGCCCGACCTAATAGGTGAGATTTTAAATATTTCTTCGTTCACAACCCTAAAGAAGGGCAAGATAGTAAAACGCGAAGCTCACGTATCGCTCAAGAAAAATATGCATCTGCTCCTCCAGGGGCCGAATGGTATAGGCAAGAGCACACTGCTGGAGAAGCTGGCAAGTGGTAAAGATGAAGGCTCTGTAATAAAAGAAGGGGTAAGGGTGGGGTACTATCGTCAGGACTTCTCGACACTTAACTTTGACCACTCGGTGTATGAATCACTAGCTAGCGCAATGCTAGAAGGTGGCGAAAAACTGGATGAAGAAAAAATGCGCGCTATCGCCGCAGGGTTCCTCATCACTGGAGAAATGATCCGTACAAAAATCGGAAGCTTGTCCGAAGGGCAGAAAGGGCTCGTGGCATTCGCAAGACTTGTTATGATCAAGCCAGGCCTCCTCATCCTCGACGAGCCGACGAACCACATAAACTTCCGCCATTTGCCAATCATCGCCAAAGCGCTCGACGAATACAAAGGTGCCATGATATTGGTTTCCCACGTACCTGAATTTGTAAAACAAATTAGGATTGATGAAGTGCTTGATCTAGAAAAGTAGTCAATTCTTCGCCTTTTATTTCTCTGGTAGCTTTTGGTGCTAGTTTGCCGAGTTCGATGTTCATCACACGTACTCGTTTAAGATCTTGGACATCTTGGAATAAGGCCACGCACATACGGCGGATCTGATGTTTCTTGCCTTCGGTCAGAACTACTCGGAAAGTGTTTTCATTTACTATTGTGACCTTGCAAGGTTTTGTTTTGTAATCCTCGATTTGTACACCCGCTTCCATTTTTTCTTTGAAGTTACTGCGAAGTTTTTGTTTAGTTTTTACTACGTATTCTTTTTCATGATCAAACTTGGGATTCAGTAGTCCGTCGGTTATGCGTCCGTCGTTGGTGAGGATGAGTAATCCGTGTGAAGCTTTGTCGAGTCGACCGATAGGGAACAGTCCCGCTGTTGGTGAATCGGTCTCAGCGCCGACGGGTTTGTTGTATGCAAAATATTTGTACGCCTTTTTTTCTGCACCTTTTACTTCGACTTTGTCTGTTTTTGATACCTTGCTTCCGAGTACTGCAAGTTTGCCATTAATGAAGACTTTCTTTTTCTCCACGAGTTCATCCGCACCTCGCCTGGTAGCTATCTGCTTCAAAGCCAAATATTTGTTTATCCGCATAGGGTAAACAGGAGCCTCGTTTGTTGGCTTCTGTTGTTTTGAAAGTTTTAGTGTTTTTTTCATGGTGCCCTCACCAGGAATCGAACCTGGATCGCAAACTCCGCAAGCTCGCATTCTATCCATTAAACTATGAGGGCATGTAGAGAGACTAGAACCCGATTATTTCCATGATCTTTTCGGACGGGTGTTCTTTCATTTCTTTTTCTACTACATTCTGGGACAATAGTTTCGCTCGGATCATCTCGCCCAAGTGCTGTTCAATAGGTACGTAAATGATAGGTAAGAAAAGACGATCAATTTCGATAAAAAGGTAATGGTTTTTTTCTCCACCAACAAAGAAGGATTTTATTTTTTTATAAGGATAGGTGTGAGCCTTCAGTTTGAATCCTTTGTTGTTAACCTCACAGTCAATCATCTCTGGTGGCTGACTAGCAAAGTGTCCCATCAGCGCACCACCGATAACCAAAAGCGCAGCGAAAAGATAATTTTCATAAATAATAGAAGCTATGGATCCACAAATAATCACCACAGCAAGTGCCCAATACCAGTCGTTGGTTTTTTCTCGGTGTTCGTATTCCGGTAGAGTCCAATTTATATTTTCGGGGATGATGTTCTGCACCTATTTATTATACCAAATAACAAACAAGTTGTGCTATATTTTGCCTATGGAAAAGAAAGTGGATATAGAACCTAGCTGGGCAAAAGCTCTCAAAGATTTTTTTGAGGCCCCAAATTGGACTGATCTAGCTAATTTTATCCGTGCCGAATACAAAAGCAAAAAAGTTTATCCCAAGCCCAAAGACCTTTTCAAAGCATTTTGGCTGACACCCTTTGATCAGGTTAAAGTTGTGATTTTAGGCCAAGACCCCTATCACGGTGTGGGCCAAGCGCACGGACTTTGTTTCTCGGTGGAGGACGGAGTAGTGCCACCACCGTCGCTTAAAAATATTTATAAAGAAATCGAGTCTGACGTCGGAACTAAAAAAGATTTTAAAAACGGGAACCTTGAAAGCTGGGCCAAACAGGGAGTTTTCCTTTTAAACGCAATCCTGACCGTGGTGGCTAGTACTCCGGCGTCACACCAAGGCAAGGGATGGGAAGAGTTTACAGACTTTGTAATCAAAACTATTTCGGAAGAAAAAAAGAACGTTGTTTTCATCCTGTGGGGCAATTATGCTCGAGGGAAGAAAATTCTCATCGATACAACTAAACATCTGGTCATAGAGTCGTCACACCCTTCACCGTTCTCAGCCCACAGTGGTTTCTTTGGTTTGAAACCATTTTCGAAATGCAACGAATATCTAAAAGCGCACGGAGAAAAAGAGATAGAGTGGTAAACCAAAACAATACTTAGTTTTTTACAAACCTAGTAACTTCAAAACCACAGGCGCGAGTGGGTCGGCGGTGACTCCGTAGACCATGACTCCACCCAAAAGTCCGGTCATGAATATTGCTACTAAGCCAAGGAAGGCTAGAACTTTTGAAAATACTTTGTGGGTTAGGATACTTGCTAACAAGTCAGGCCACTTTTGGTATTTGGCAAAATCAGGGCGAGAGAAAACTTTTGAATTTAAATAAGTCAGCACTTCTCCTGCGAGTAATAATCCAAATAACCAGGTTGATGAAGAGGCAAAAAATTCATGGGTTTCAACTAGTTGGGGAGAGGGGTTAGACAGTTCCGCGGCCACTTCACCGGTACTGCTGGAAGCAAAGGCACCCAACAATCCGAATGTAAGCAAAACCACTTCGACATCTTTCCAAGCAAAATTTGGCAACCACCTTTTCCAAGGTAGGATTTTTATAACTGAATAAACAAATAGTAAAGCAATCGGGAAATGCACAATGATGGGGTGAATGTTGTATGTCATGGACTAATTATATACCAGACTACTAATTTTTGTCCGAGTTACTCGGTGGGAAGATTTTCCTCTTCCTCTTTTTCATCCTCTTCATAATTACCAGTACTTTGATTTACATTTTTACTCGCACTGGTGTTGTTCTGGTTATTGGTCCTATTCTCGTCGTCTTTGTTTTCGTCTTCGTTCATTGTGTAATTATAACATTGTCGCCTCCGCCCAACAAAAAACGGCACAAATAATTGTGCTCGTTTTTGTAAGGGCGGGAGTGGTTAGATGCGTTCAGAACTGTTAATTGGACTATTGTAGCACAAGAAATTGAGTTTAGCGGGGTTTCAGCTTACGTTTCCAGATATTAAAATTTCTACCAACCTCACTTTTGTTTCTAGGGCTTACGTTATCTGAAAGTTGGATGGCGTGGACAAGCTTCTCGCTGTCATTTCTGCATAATCGAGATTTATATTCAGCTTTGTGGTCGGTAATCCACTCATCAACAACTGCCTTGTCTGCTAGGTCAGGTTCAGAATTTATTAAAATCATACTATCCTTTTCAAAGCATAGCTGATAGTTGGTATGTTGGTCTAGAAAGAATGCATCACATAGATTTCCTGTCGGATAAATACGTTTATCTTTTTCTTCTTTTGAAAAGAAGTGATAAAAGCGAGGGTTTTTCTTTTCGATGCAGTCGTTGAAAAAATCAAGAACATTCTTGAAAACCTTATAAGTTTTCGAAGTAATAATGTAGTACATAACTTCTTTCTTGTTATTTAGTCCCACAATAAGAATAAAATGCTTAATACTAGGAGTTTTCCTGCAATCAATAATGTCTCCAAATTCGTAGTCCATTTACTTACCTGAGAAAGTAGGCAAGATTTTACTAACATCCAAACCTTCCGCAAATCCGTAATCAATTACAGAAAAATCACTTGTAGACAACCAAGGTTTCTCAAGGTGAGTTTTATTTGAAAGGGTTTTTGCTTTAGTGTCTTTGAAAGTTTCTGCTAGACATTTTACTAGTTCAAGTTCTGAATTAGACAACTTTCTTAGGTCGTACTCTTTGCCTTTGCTTATAATAAGCTTTCCGTTGCCAGTTTTGTCTTTTTCTAATTTTACATAAGATGAAAGTTGAGATTTGAACTCTTTTCCAAATATGTTTTCTGCAGACAAAAGGTCTACATTGTCTTTGATGTTCGAAGGAACAGGTCCATATGGCATCTTGAAATAGATGTCATTAGTAACTGACGCACCTCTCATTTTGTAAGAAATAAAATCAAGATAGTAAAAAAGCTTCAAAAGCTTTGTTACATATAGCTCGTTTGTGTGTTCAGCAAAATAAGAAGTGATAATGCCTACTTTTTCAAAATCAATCTTCATATGTTTATTATATCAGGATATTGGATGGGATACCACTCCTTAAAAGTCCTCATTTATGCAGACGAAAATACCATTAAATACCACTTACCTTACTTGAAGTTTGTGGGTTTGTAAAGTAAAGTAAAGAATATGAAGAAGGATAAAACTAAAAAAGATTGGGAAAAGGAACTGAAAGAAATGTATAAGGATGAGCTTAAAAAGGGCGAATTGGATATGGCACAGCTTCTGGAATGGTATCCTAATAAACAGGAAATGATTGACCAAGACAACTGGATGAAAGAACACGCAAGAAATAAGGATATATTTTTAGAGCTAAGGGCAAACTCCAAGGATGAAGATGAATTTGAAGTATTCAAAGCGAAAGCGATAAAAGATAGCTCTCTACTCAAAGGAAAAGTGAAGGACGAGCTTATCCCAAGTTTTGTGGAATTTTTGAAAATGAGAAGAGATAGAAGTTCAGGAATGAAAAAATTATCCCACTACTTTACTGATTTACTAAAGCGAGATAACTTTCAAGGTAAAATCAAATCAATAAAAGACAAATATAAAATCCCTCCAGAAGGTTTACCTTGGGAAGGAAATAAGTCAGACCAGATGGTTGATGCATTTCTTAGTATGGACGGCGTAGAGGAGGAAATTGATAATCTCGCGACCTCTTTTGGTCTGTATGATTATAGTTGGCACTCTTTTTTGGGAACATATCTTTTATTTAATCGTTCCAATTTCAAGGACTATCCTTATTACGCTCTAAGTTTTGACCTTTGCCACCTTGAAGAATATCCCAATGACGAACTAGATGAATTTATTGAAAAAGCTTCAAAAGATGAACAGGATTATGAGCAAGAAAGAAAAGTAAGGAAAAATAAAGAGTTTCCTGTGGCAATTAGAATTAGCCCGTATGCTTCCGAGAGAGACATTATAGATTTCATAAAGAAAAACTTTTCTGAGATTGAAGCACACCAGTCAACGCATCGTTCGGACAAAATAAAAATTGGAAAGGTAAAAAAGAAGAAACCGCACATCCAAGAAAGAAATGATTTTATATTTGCCCATCGCAATTTACCTCGCAAAAAGATAATGACAATGGTTACAGATAAGTTTCAAGAAACTCTGGATTACGGGCATATTGGTAAAATTATATCCCTAGAAATCAAGAGAAGAAAAGAAGTGTAGGCAGATAATTTCCCAGACATTTACTGGATACACTACATTCTTATACTTGTTAGCTCGTAAAGAATATCCTGAAGATAACCTTCGGGTTTTTTTATGTCCGAAAAAAATAGAGAAGAATTAAATACGGACTGGTCGTTAAAAGAGCTTAATGAAATAGAGCGAAATAATCTGTTTGGATTTTTTGCTCTACTCCTGAAGGTTGATAGGAGGGTTAATCCGCACTTATATGCGAATGAAAAATATGTTGGACACAGTAATACTAACGATACCTAGAGGGTCATATCAGCTAAAGGCAGAAGCGTTTACTCCGAACGCCAATATCTTGAAAATGGCAGGAAATTATCTTGTGAAGTGTATGAACAATCCAACTGCTTTAGACAAGAAGCAAGGAACTTATAAACCTCGCTTAACCCTGACAAAAAGGATGACACGAAAAGGCGATGAGATACCGCTCAAGATAGAGTTTTCAGTTGCAAAGATGCTATACGGAAACAATGTGAATGAAGTTGAAGAAACGGATTTTGAGAAAGTTATATCTGCCCTACACGAAGCTATGCTTGAAATGAGGGTAGGGGTATCTCACGAAGATTTGAGGAATGCGAAAGTATCATCTTTTCATCCTTCAAAAAACATAGAGCTTTTGGACGGATATACTTCTAGCTTCGTCATTACTGAACTCCACAAAATTGATGTGAGTAAAAAAATGGACCTTAATCGGGATAGCTTTAGGAATAGCGGACATTCGCTTCAGTTCTACACTAACTCGCACTCGTTAGTTGTGTATGACAAAGTCCACGACCTAAGAAAACCTAATAATCGTGCCATAGATAAAGACCAAAACTCACTACAACTTTCTCTTTTTGAAACCCTCACAAAAAAAGAAAAGAAACAAATACTGCGTATTGAAGCACGGCTCGCCAAGAAGGTAAAAATGAATGCAATCTTAAAAGGGTTGAAGTTTAAGGAAAATCCAACCTTTAAGGATATTTTCAAGAAAGAGCTTTGTCAGAAAGTTCTACTCAATTACTGGGATGAACTGATAACAGGCAAAAATCTTTTCGTGTTTGATGTTGAGAATAATCCAAAGAAAACTCTTGATGCTATTTTCAAAAACAAACCAAAGATAAAGCCAAAGGATGCCTTGTATCTTGTAGGGCTTAGGGTGCTCAGTAAGGAAGGGATAAGGGATATAAGGGCAGTAGTTGAGCGATATGCCACATCCCGCACTTGGTATCGTATAGCCCAAGATTTGAAGTTCCTAGACGATATTTCAGGCAAAACATATCACGGCTGGGTAAAGCAAATAAAGGATAATCTGGTCGCTTTTATGCCATTTAGGTTATCAACTGATGAAGATTGCATTGTAAAGAATAGTAAAGTATAATTATTAGATAAATAAAGACATAAAATTATGAAACAAAAAGATTTCTACACAGCAAAAGATTTAGCAGATAAATTAGGATTGAATGTAATGACGATTTACCGATATATAGATGCCAAGAAGTTGAAGGCATATAAAATAGGTAAAGAGTTTCGCATTGATAAAAGTGAGTTTACAAGGTTTCTTAATAGCGCAAAAACCAAATAATATGGAAGTTCTTATTTTTTATGGAAGTATTATAGCTATCGGGTTCATTTTTTCTGCTATCTCAAAAGCGATAAAAAGACACCAAGAAAAAATAAGGGACAAAGTATATCACGAGTTATTGTCAGAGAATGAAATAAATCAAGAAATAAAAACTTACAAAGACAAACTGTCTTATATCAAAGTGGATGATACCCAAGCAAACAATGCTCGGAAGTATATATACAGTCGTTATGGCAGAAACATTCCGAAATACTATTCAATAAGGCAAAAATGCGCTGGTTGTGATGATGGATATTTGCGAGCTAGAAAAGGGGTGCACGGGGCATTTCTTGGTTGCTCAAACTACCCTAAATGTAAGAACACAGCAACGATTAAGGATGCAAAAAATCAAATCAAGCAACAAAATACAGATGAGTTTAATCAGGATTTTATAAGAGCTTATTCATAACACTATGAGTTATTACGATACAGTCAAAGCAGAGCTTACAGAACTTCTTAGAAGCTTTCACGCTTCAGCAAATACTTTTGACGCTAACTTCAAATCTTTGGAGCAAAAAGAATTAGAGTTAGTAGAACGACAAGAAGTGCTTAAGCAAATGGCAAAAGAAAGACAGGTAGGATTTCCCGTATTAGCCAAAGCTTATGATGATTTTCTTGCTTTACAGGACAGGCAAATTATTGATTTTCTGAAATATAAAGACAAACCAGCTTTAGGTGCTAGTGAAATAGTAAGTAAGTATTCTAAGCTAAGGCGAGAAGCGATAAAAGAGAAAAAAGTTTATCAGTATTTGGTTGATTATTATGAGTCAATTTGCCCATTCTTAATTGATTTAAGAGAAGAAGTTGCAGACATTTCTGAAGAAGACAAGATTTTATTTGCTGAGTATGATGAAGAAGAATTAAAAGATGAAGCTACTCTCTTCTTAACAAAAGAAGAGTATAGAAAATTACCCACTGTTCAAAGAAATCAGATGGCATTAGAGCGTTACTGGAAAAGACCAAAATCAAAATGGCACATAGGAAAAATATATGAAAGATATGTTGGATATTTATACGAGGCACAGGGATATGAAGTGCAATATGTAGGAATAATTAAAGGGCTGGAAGATTTAGGAAGGGATGTTATAGCAACTAAGGGAAATGAAATCATAGTTATCCAATGCAAAAACTGGTCCAAGTTCAGAACTATATATGAAAAACACATATTCCAATTTTTTGGAACTGTTTTTCAATACAAAGATGAGAATAGAGATAAAAAAGTATCGGCTATATTCTATACATCTACAAAGTTGTCCGATTTGGCTAGAAGGTTTGCTCAAGAATTAGGTATTGGATTAAAAGAAGAGTTTAAGATGGATAATAATTATGCCTGCATAAAATGTAATGTTTCTAGGATTGATGGCACAAAGATTTACCATTTGCCTTTTGACCAACAATACGACAAGGTAAAGATTGAATTGGATAGAGAAGAGTTTTATTGTGCAACAGTTCAAGAAGCAGAAAAGAAAGGTTTTAGAAGAGCTTATAAACATAACTTTCAAACAAAATAATATGACTTGGATTATTGTAATAGTTCTTATAGTAATAGCCGTCCAATTAATGAACTCAAATAAATTAAAAGAGCGTCAGTTGGAAATGGAAAAGGAAGCTAAAGAAGAAAAAGAAATTAACGACCTGTTGAAATATAAGTATCCACACATTTTCTACGAGATGAAAGATGAACTTCGCAATCATTACTATGATTTAGTTGCATCTGATGAAGATTTCAAAAGAGCTATTGAATATCATATTGATACGAGGGATGACCTTATTGTTTCTCAAACCCAAATCCTCCACAAAATACAGAAGTTAATAAATGAGAGCGAAGATAAGAAAAAATTACAGGATAAAATGCTTGAGATAGTGAAGTTCTCAAGAAGTTTTTTTGAAAACTTATCTAAGCAGAGAGATATTACCGACACTGAAAAGAGGTATATTGCTTTTCTTGTGTGGAGCAGAATTGACGAAAGTATCTATAATCTGGAAAGGATACTTGAACTTGATATGGAAACCATTAAAGATTGGCACGAAGAATATGAGGACTTTTTCCCAAAAAAGAAAGCGTAAGGGCATTATGAGAGTAATTTTCAAAAAATAATATGAAAACAATAACTGAATTAAATAGTAAATGGTGGTATAGATTAGTTAAGGTAATTTTTATTGGCTTCATTTTATTATGTATGGTTATTTCTGTATTGCTTGTAGCAGATGAAAACAGTCCAAGACAAGTAAAGGATTATAAAATAGATTGCATAGCTGATTACACCAATAAGAAAAGTTTTTTTGCTGAAAAAGATGCAAATACTTATATTTACAGATATGGCTCAGACACTGTTTATCAATCTCTATCCGAAGACAATAAACAAAAAATTAGAGATAAATGTGATATTTCAAAAGAAGAAGCAGACACAGCAACTAAAAAAGCCATCGCATATGTAAATCAACAGGAAAGCTTAGGGGTAAGCAAGGAAGATATTCAGAATTATATAAATGACAATATAAGACCTTACTTAATTTCAGACGATTATATAACAGAGGGTAGTTATGTAAAAGTAGTCGCTTATTCTTTGCTGTCAATTCTTGGTGCATTACTTATGGCTGAAATAGTTAGAAGGATTTTTTATTACATAGTCCTCGGCTCAATCAAACCAAAGAAGTAAATTATGAAAGCAATTATCCTAGCCAGAGAAAGCGATAAAAATCAGGACAGCAATGATGCCCAGCTTTCTCGTATTCTTGATTATGTAAGAAGTAAAGACCTAGAAGAATGGAAGGTTATAAAACTAAAAGAAAGCTCTACAAAAGGATACAGAGCAAAGTTTCAAGAAATCATAGAGGTAATAAAGAAATCCAAAGAAACAATTGCTGTTGTAGTAGATACAGTTGACCGACTGCAAAGAAGTTTTCGTGAAAGCGTGATTTTTGATGAATTGCGTAAAGAAGGAAAAGTTGAGATACATTTTTACAGAGAAAATCTTGTTATAAATAAGAAATCAAACAGTGCAGATATTCTGCGTTGGGATATGGGCGTAATGTTTGCTAAAAGTTATGTCTTGCAGTTGAGCGACAACCTAAAAAGAAAGCAAGATAAGATGAGGGAAGATGGCGAGATAACAGGTGCCCCGCCTATTGGATATAAAAGTTTGTATAACGATAACCCGCTAAGGATGCGAAGAGTTGATGTCGTGCCTGACGAAAAAGCCCATTTCATTGTTCAGATATTTGAAGAATATGCCAAAGGCAATGTGTCTGTAAATACTCTTTCAGACCGAATGTATAAAACAGGTTTAAGAAGCAAGATAAATGAAAAAGTAAATCAAGGAATGATTTTCAAAATCTTGAACGACACTTTTTATTACGGCTACGCTTACTCAAGAACAAACGACCTGAGATATAGGCACGGATATAAACCTATTATTTCAAAAGAGCTCTTTGACAAGTGCCAAGAGGTAATGGAAAGACACAACAAGGTCCCGACAAAATATGCTTCAAAACCATTTATGTTCAGAGGTTTAATAGTATGCGGTAAATGTGGCGGTGTGATTGGAGGACAGCTCAAGAAGGGCAAATATGCCTATTACAGCTGTTCAGGATACAAAGATTGCAAAAGAGTGTATGTGCCAGAAACAGAACTCCTAAAGCAGGTCTATGGGGTTTTGGACAGCTTCAAGCTATCGGATAAAAAGATAGCAGAAATTACGGAAGGGCTAAAAGAAATAGGCGAAAATGAAAATAGATTTTACCGAAAGAGTATAAACTCCCTAAAGACAGACCACGACAAGTATGAGGGAAGAATAAAGAAAATGTATGAAGACAAACTAGACGGGCGTATTACGGATGAAATGTATGACAGCTTCTTGAAAGAGTATAAAGAAAAGCAAGCAGAAATACTGGACCAAATGAAAGACCATTCAGAGGCAGATGAACAATTCTATATCACAGCAAACATAACGCTTAATATCGCAAAGAGAGCAAAAGAGATTTTTGAAAGTTCCGAAGTAGAAGAAAAAAGGCAATTTCTAGGTTTCCTACTTCAGAACTGTGTCTTGAACGAAAAAAAGCTAGAGTTTTCAATGCGTTCTCCGTTTAATCTACTACTAAACAATAGCGATAATCTTACTATGCGGAGGCGGTGAGATTCGAACTCACGGTACCTTGCGATACTCCTGTTTTCAAGACAGGTGCACTAAACCACTATGCGACGCCTCCATATTCACTTGTTTGTAGGATATTATCAGGAAAGTCCATTTTATGCTAGTATCTCGACATGAAGTACATGGGAATTGATTATGGTACTAAACGCATTGGCATCGCCGTCTCGGATGAGGCTGGGCAGATAGCTTTCCCTAAATTCGTCTGGCCGAACGACAAACAAACCTTAACCAGCATCACAAACTTGATTCAAGAAGAAGGCATCGAGGCCATCGTGTTTGGAGACTCGGTTGATGCTACTGGCAAAGAAAATATTTTGAACGTTGAAGTAAAAGACTTTGCTGAACAGTTAAAACAAGAAACCAAACTACCTATTTTTTTTGAAAAAGAATTTTGGAGTTCGTACGAAGCCCACGGACGGCAGGGGAAAGAGGCCAAAAATGCCAGGAAGCAGTTAGTAGCAAAAACCGAAGGCCTAGACGCCAAAGCCGCCGCCGTAATCTTGCAAAGATATCTCGATAAAATTCATACAAGCACAAGATCAAAATAAAAAAGCTAGGATGTTTTGCATCCTAGCTTTGTATTTAAATCACTACGTACCAATCTTGAGGTGCAAGACTGTTTGGCTCCGTGCAAACTCCCGGAATCAAATCCAGAATTTTGATGAGCATTGGGTTTGCGTTAGGCACGTACAACGCTCGCCATTTTCCAGGGCACTTGTCTCCTCGAAAGTTTCGAATCTCATGCACTTCACCCAAAGCTTCAGCGAGACCCTTAACGGTGGCGTAAGTACCGTATGTAGCTATTGCAAGCAGGATTGCGGTGGCTACAATTCCCATTTCAGCTTCTCCTGCTCCGGGGATAGCGAGGACCATTACCGCAGCGCCTAAGACTTCTGGGGGAATGCTGTCTCCTGAAGGGTTAACTAAAACGGATGACTGGTTGTTTGTGGCGTACAACGAAGTGCTCAAGCCACAAAAAATGAAGGCGAAGAAAAAAACTAATTTTTTCATTGTTTGAAAGTTTTAAATGTGAAAAAAAATCTAAGCCAAGCATATCTCTTCTTTGTAGCTATTGCATTATTTTTTATTTATTGTATAGTAAAGTAAACTTTTATGATGAATTTCAAGTTAAAATTATCTGTTACCGAATCAAAATTATTAGAGATTTTGGCATATTTTGGTGGTACCGCTCAGACTGTGGAAATAGTAAAAGAACTGCAAAGAACAAAGGCGAAAATATCAAAACAAGCAGTATACCGTTCACTTTCTTCTTTAAAGAAAAAAGAAATAATAACTATCAATAAAAGAGTTACAGCGATAAACACGCACTGGGTGATATTTTGGAGGAAAATGCTGGACCAACTTGAGTCTGCTACTATACAAAAAGAAATACCAAACAAACTGGCGTTCACTTTTTCTTCTGTATGGTCGGCTGCGCCAACACTAGTGTCATACGTGAATGTTTTGATAGCCCAATCAGACAAAAAGGTTCCAATAATTTTTATTAACCCTCACCAATGGTTTTATGCAGCTCGCACATGGTCTGAAGAACAACTCGTAGACAGCATAGAAAAGAATGGGTACACCCTCTGGCAGGGCATAGGACATGTTTCTCAAATAGACAGAGGTTTACTGTCGACTAAATTTAGAAATCGACCAAACGTTTTGGGTTCATTTGTCACACCTTTTAAAAATGAAAAGAATTTATACGTATGTGTCATTGGGGATTATGTAATTGAAACTAAAATGGAGGAAAATTTCCACAGAGCCTTGGATAAATGGTACGCTTCGACTTCGGAAATAACCGAAGTGTCTAGAGGTGACATTCAGAATATTTTAAAAATGAGCACAAAGGTAAAAATAAAAATCTCAAAAAATACTAACAGGGCAAAGTCTTATAGAACTCATATGAAAAAGTTTTTTGGTTAAGCTAGACCTCTAATTACCTTTGGTAAAATAATCTACTACGGGTTATAATAAACCTAATGTTTCGCAATTCAAGTCACAACTTTTTTTCGACTCCAAAATTTCTGGAGATGCCTTCTTTTGGTTTGGACATATCTGATGAGTCGATCAAATACATCGAGCTTTTGCCTACCGACAAGGGTATAGTCATTGGCAGTTACGGAGAAAAGAAAATCCCAGCCGGGGTAGTAGAACTAGGTGAAATAAAAGATCCAGAGAAATTGGAAGGCCTTTTGACTGCGCTGAAGAGGGAGCAAAACATCCAATCCGTCCGAGCTTCAATACTCGAGAGTCAGATATATTTGTTTAAACTTGTTTTAGATAAGAGTGGGTTAGTAAATATACGGGAGAGTATCGAACTATCTCTCGAAGAACATATTCCTATTCCAGCCGAGGAAGCTATTTTTGACTATGACATCATAAATGAAACCGAGACATCGCTTTTGGTCCAGGTGGCGGCTATCCAGAAAAAAATTATCGACAACTACCTGTCCGTGTTTATCGATGTCGGTTTGTCAGTGCATTCGTTTGAACTAGAGGCGCAAGCTATAGCCAGGTCTATAATAAAAAAAGGTGATCCAGATACATATATGATTGTAGACTTCGGGGAGACACGTACCGGAATTTTTATCGTTACCAACGGTGTCGTCATGTTCACTTCTACGGTAGACATGGGTGGAGCAGTGCTAAACGGCATGATAGAGAAACATTTCAAGGTTACCAAAGAAGAAGCCGAGAAGTTAAAAAAACAATACGGCCTACAGAGAAATGTGGCTAACAAAGAAATGTTTTCGGTACTTCTAAACAGTGTTTCTATTCTAAAGGACGAACTGGCGAAACACTTTGTGTATTGGCATACTCACGAGGATGAGGATGGTATCAAAAATCCTCCAATCAAAAAAATATTACTCTGCGGTGGAGACTCAAACCTGGTAGGTTTGCCGGACTACCTGTCGGTCACCATGAAAACCGAAGTCGAGATGGCTAATGTTTGGTGTAATGTTTTGAATACCGAGGATTATATACCAAGTATTAATTTTAAAAATGCGCTTTCCTTTGCGGCAGCACTCGGGCTAGCGCTCGGAGACTTTGAACTATGATTAATTTAATTCCAAACGAAGAGAAGAAAAAGATGGCCAAGGATTTCTATTTCCGAATAGTGGTCATGTTTTTCACCATCCTGTCTCTGTCCTTGATCATCGGGTCTTTTGCATTACTGCCTTCATATATGTTGTCTTCGGCAAAACAAAAGTTTGTAAAACAGAGGTTGGATTTGCAAAGCTACATGCCTCTGCCGGCATCAAGTCAGGACGTGCTCGATGTTGCTAGGTCGCTCAATACCAAATTCAAAATCATCGACGATGCCAACAAGAACAAATTTGATGTCTCCGAAAGAGTGATCAAGAAAATAGTTGCCAAGAAAACACCAGGAATAAAAATAACTCAAATTTCATATAAAACTGACAACTTCGGAGAAAAGAGCATCAGTATCCGGGGTAGTGCTACGTCTCGGGACACTCTACTTAACTTCAGTCAAAGTCTCGACAAAGATCCGGATTTCAAAAAAGTTGACCTACCAATATCAAATTTCATAAAAGGATCGGACATTCAATTCTTTATTAACCTCATCCCATCATAAATCATGCAAGGTAACGCCCCAAAAAAATATCTAGTCCTGTCTGTCTTGTTTTTTGCACTTGCCTGTGGAGCTTTTTCTTACCTGTATCATGGTATCAGAAGTAATCGCAAAGTTTTTAAAGATGCGCAGATAGCCTGGCAGAGAGAGGAAGACCGTTTGGCTGAAATACGCATGATCGACCGTTCGATTAAAACAGTCGAAGCAGAGAAAATTCTTTTCGAGTCTCACTTTGCAACCAAGAAAGATATCGTGCCGTTTCTAGACACACTTGAGAAAATAGCTTTGTCTGTTGGTGCTAGGGCCGAGGTTGCTTCGGTGGATACCAAAGAAGGTTCAAATGGAATTACCGTAGCCCTGCGGGCTTCGGGTTCGTTCGAATCGTTGTATAAATTACTGACTTTGCTCGAGAATTCGCACTTTGAACTCAAGATAGAAGGTCTGGATTTGCAGAGAGAGTCTTTGTCAGATGCGGTAGGTTTCGGTTCCAAATGGCGGGCAGTCTTCCAGGTAAAATTATTAAGTTACGTTGAATAACATGAAATTTGATTTAAAAAATATACTAAATCTTCTTAAAAAAAAGAAAGTTTGGAAAAAGAATGATTTTGAGATAAATCCAAATCTATACTGGAGGTACTTGCTGGTGTTGGTTGTGGCGGTCATCGCAGGGTCGTTTATTTTTGGAGTCATTATTTATGGGCAGATAAAGTCTGAGCCGCTTTCATCCGCTGACAGTGGTAAAGAAACAGAACGCTCTGACCAGAAAAACAGCATCCTGGAAATGCTTGAATATTTTGAAACCAGGAAGGAGAAGTCCGAGCTTATAATAAAGAGTCCGTCACCGGTCGTTGACCCGTCGATTTAAAAATGTTAGTTTAGTTTACAGGTCGGGCGGTTAGCTCAGTTGGTAGAGCAGCGCTTTTACACAGCGAAGGTCAGGGGTTCAAATCCCTTACCGCCCACAAGCGAAGCGAAATGCGGTAGCGAGCGAACTGCTTCGCTCGCGCAAGGGATTTGAAAGGCTTTTCCTTATTTAAAGAATGGAAAAGCACCTGCCGACGTAGTCGGCAAATCCCTTACCGCCCACAGTGTTTAATGAAATGTCCCTGTAGTTCAATGGATAGAACTGCGGACTTCTAAGCCGTCGATGTTGGTTCGATTCCAACCAGGGACACATGAAAATAAAAGTTCTATACGAAGACCACGATATTGTCGCTATTGATAAACCGGCAGGTATTGCTGTGCACGCTGACGGTAGGACAAAAGAAAAAACTGTTACCGATTGGATGTTAAAGACTTATCCAGAATCAAAAGGTGTAGGCGAACCTCTAGGGGACATAGATCGCCCAGGTATAGTGCACCGACTCGACCGAGACACCTCGGGTGTTTTGCTCTTGGCGAAAAATCAAAAAGCGCACGAATGGTTAAAAGCTCAGTTTCAAGAACACACCATCAGAAAAGTTTACAACTGCATTGTGAATGGTTGGGTAAAGAATGAGCGTGGGGTAGTGAACAAACCGATTGGCCGAAGCCCTTCGGATTTTCGTCGTCGACTGTCTGGGCGTGGTGCGCGTGGGGAAATGCGGGACGCGATAACTGAATACAAAGTTCTAAAAAGATTTACTGATGACGATGGGGACAAGTTTACCATCCTCGAGGTTCGTCCGAAGACCGGCCGTACCCACCAAATCCGCGTCCATATGAAATATTTAAACCACCCTATTGTGGCGGATAGTCTGTATAACCCAGACAAACCTATTCCAAAAGGCATCAACCGCCTGGCTCTGCATGCCAAGTCGATTGAATTTGAAGACCTCAAAGGTGAGAGGGTGAAAGTTGAATCCAAGCTACCAGAAGAATTCTCGGCCGGTATTCTCTGAAGGGTGTTTGCCTTTGGTAATGTTTTGTGTTAATCTCTCTCCCATGGCAGGAAATATAATTAAATCTATAAAATTAACCCCAGTAGATACAGGCGCTCGCAAGAAGCTTGATTTTAGTGCGGGGGACACTGTAAAAGTGTGGGCGAAAATTGCTGAAGAAAAAGCCCCAACCAAAAAGGGTGAAAAACCAACTATAAAATACCGTTCCCAGGCCTTTGAAGGCATGGTGCTCTCACGCAGTCATGGTACTGAACCGGGAGCAACATTTACTGTACGACGTGTGGCTTCTGGCGTGGGTGTAGAAAGAATCTTCCCACTATTCTCACCACTCGTAGAGAAAATAGAAATAACCAAAAGAGCTAAAGCTCGCCGAGCAAAGCTTTTCTATGTCAGAGACAAAGCTGTAAAGGATGTTAGAAAGAAACTGAGATCCGTAGCTGTAGAGAAAGAGGTAGCCGGAAACACCGAAGTAGAAGTAGAGTCTGAACCAGAAATCAAGACTGAAGAATAAAAAGAAATGCTCTACGAAAGTAGAGTTTTTCTTTTTATTAAATTAGTAGACGTTATTACCTTGAGGGTTTATAATTAAAAGATGGGGAAGAGGGGACCTAAACCAAAAAAAATTATAGATGAAACGTGGCGACCCGAGCTTGCTTACGCCGTAGGACTTCTGGCTACAGATGGCTGTTTAGCCAAAGATGGTTTGCTGATTGATTTGACATCAAAAGACAGAGAACAATTAGAAAATTTTTCTCGATGTCTTGGGATTAAATTTAAAATAGGTGAGAAAAAAGGGAAATATGATATAAAATGCTTAAGAATTCAGTTTAAAAATAAGATTTTTTACGATTTTCTTTTATCTGTCGGACTCACGCCAGCAAAATCAAAGACAATTGGGCAAGTGATGATCCCCCAGAAGTATTTCTTTGATTTTTTACGGGGGTCTTTTGACGGAGATGGATGTTTTTATTCATATTGGGACCCACGTTGGAAGTCCAGTCACGTGTTTTACCTTGAATTTATTTCAGCGAGTAAGGGCCACGTTGATTGGTTGCGAGCAAAGATAAAAAATCATTTAAAAATAAAAGGTCATATTACCCAGAATGGAGCCAAGACCATATTTCAACTAAAATATGCAAAGAAGGAATCTGTGGCAATAATTAAAAAAATGTATTACAATGCGGACGTTGTTTGTTTATATAGGAAAAAATTCAAAATAGAAAAAGCGTTAAAAGTTGAAACAAAACAACAAGAAAAATATACATAAAATGCGTGGGTGGTGTAACTGGTAAACGCGCTACCTTGAGGTGGTAGTGGGAGCAATCCCGTGGAGGTTCAAGTCCTCTCCCACGCACAGAGTTGACAAAATACTAAAATCGTGCTAATTTCAAAGGTATATCGTTCATTTAAACAACTTTCCGATGAAAAAGTTTTTCTGGGCGATATCGATTTTTTTAATCATTTTCGCCCCCGCGCGACTTTCGGCGCAAGGTCTGAAAGAACTTCTCGTTGACTGCTTCAACGAGGCTCTAGGGTTAGAGAACCACATCAGACAATTGTCTGGAGAGGTGGTTTCTTCCGTTGACAGACCCCTGCACTGGAAAGTGTCTGGGGACCAAAATGGGCTTGTCTTAGAGAAGGGCGGAAATCTTTCGGTACCAGGAATTCTGTGGTACCAAGTTTCTTGCCCAAAAAGCGGGTTAAAGTTTTTCTGGACTCCAGATCGGACGTTTGGAAAAATTTTTACTCCAGCAGGAAATTTCTTGCTAGAGTCTCGCGGAGGGCAGTTTTCCCTTTCCCTAGACCCGGGGATAAAAAAAATAAACAAAAAGACACTCAAGCAGTGTCGAAAAGAATTAAAAAATTTCAAACAGTAAAGGGCTGGTCAGATCATTCTGTCAGCCCTTTAAAAACGCCAATTTGTATATTTGATATTTAAAGTGATATGATGAGTGCATGAGTCTTGAAAATCCAAGTCCGGGGCACGATCCCCAAAAAAGGAAATTTTTACAAAGAGCAGGATTAACAGCGGCATCATTTTTAGTTCCTGGTTTTGTAAAAGCCGCCTCGAAATCATTTGAAAAAAGTAAATTTGCTAAAGATGAGTCTGGGTTGGAAAAAAGCGGTGATCCTTTGACCTTAACCGTCAAAGCTGAGTTTGTCACAGCGACCACAGAGTTTGCTGACGAAACAGCTGGAAGAGCAGCTTCACGCTCCATAGAATTGTTTTTAACCAAAGCCCAATTATCAAATATCGACCTAATGACAGCAGAGATCGAGGTTATTGGTACTTACTCAGTAGAAAGAGATTGGAAAAATAATAATATGATTGCCGAGGCGAGAATGAATCTAGGGTTAGATGTTCTGAGAAAAGTCCTAATAAGAATGGGTTTTAACGACGAACAGATTGACCGCATGAATATAAAGTCTAGTTTTGGAGGTAAAAGTATTAAGAAGATATATACCCAAGAACAACTTCGAGCGATGGACGATAAAGCTACCCAGGAAGCCATAGATGGTTGCCAAGGTTTTGATATTAAAATCAAAGCTGTTCCAAAAGAGATAGAACGGATACCACCAAACAATGAACTCAAATCATTCAAGGTGGTTATAATCGATAGATCACAGTCTATGGAGAATGATATGCGTGCAGTTGACGAGGAATTAAGGGAAATTAACTCTACGTTAGATAAGCCCATAAAAACATTAAATGTTCAGGGTGGAAATTATGAAGCGCATTTGCGTACTTTATATGACGTTATGAGTCCTTCTTCGTTTAATCCTAGAAAAGAAAAAACCAGAATTTTATTACTTACTGATGAGCCCGACAATAAGCTTACTCCAAAACAATACGAATACAATGTTAGTGAGGTGATCGGTCTGGCTAATAATAATAGAACAGAAATAATGGTAAAAGTATATAATCCTAACAAAGATGAAGGAGGATTTAAGATATTTAGTTTAAACAAAAACAAGTTTGCGTTGCAGGCTCCTGATCACTATGAAGATGATCCAACCAAGGCGGGAGAATGGTACAGAGATCTTCCAAACAGTTAAACAGTATACTGTAATTTTCTTACTAAGAGATATTGAATAAAGTTTTCTGCTATAATAATTGAATATATGTCAGAAAATTTTAAACTAGCCCTTCGAACATTAAAGAACCAAGTCGCTTCGCTTTTTTTCTTGCTCTTGGTTGTGTCCTCGATAGTTTCTTTTGCACTCGGGTCGGCAGTAGATGGTACAATAATACTTGTCATAATTCTCATAAATGTCTTCCTTGGATTTTTCCAAGAATTCCGCGCATCCAAAGCTGCAGAAAAACTATTGCATCTAGTTGAAAACAAAGTATACGTTCTGCGTCACGGGGCGTTGGTTCAAGTCAAAATAAGTGAACTGACAATGGACGACATTGTGCACTTGGTCCCCGGATCTATTGCTCCATGTGATCTGGAAGTCATCGAAGCAAATGACGCTACGCTCGACGACTCTGTTCGTACCGGGGAGACTCTGCCGAAAGAAGTCCTAATGGGACAAAGTATTTTTGCGGGGTCAGTACTTTCTGAAGGCAAGGTAGTAGCTCGCATAGTAGCACTTCCTAAAAATTCATCTCTGACTAAATATGAACAGAAATTACAATCCGTAAAAAAATGGTCCAGCTTTAGTGTTTTTACTGAAAAAGTCATCAAATACGTTTTCGCCGGAGCTCTAGCTGCACTAATCATCGTGATGTGTGTGGTTGTTTTCGTTATGGGTAAATACGACTTGCTGGAATACTTTGTCTTTTCAATTGCGATGTTGGTTGGAGTGGTCCCAGAGATGTTGCCGCTAATTGTCAGCATAATACTAACCCGTGAATCTTTGGTCCTTTCAAATAAAAAAGTAATCGTGAAGCGTCTGTCAGCGCTCGAAGGTTTAGGAGCAGTAGAATTCTTGCTGACAGACAAGACTGGAACCATCACCGAGAACAATTTGCGCGTAGCTGCAGTGCGGGACCTGTATGATTTCTGGGAAATTTCAAACTCTATAACCGAGGGGGAGTATGAACGCTCGGCACTTTCTTTGGCCTATGACAACGCTCTTAATTCATCTATAGGTAAAATAAATTCACAAACTCAGAAGATTACACACTTTGAAGCATTCAATCGTCATCTGGGTTACGAAGCTTTTATTTTTGAAGATGGAGCAAAGGCTATTCGAGGAATGTTGGACAAAGTGGTGGCTCTCTGCCGAGACTTTAAAGAAAAGGGAGTAGTTTTAGACACCGCTCAAGCTTATGAAGAAAAAGGTATGCGGGTCATCGGGCTTGCTTATGGTAGAGCTGGTGAGTGGATATTCTCTGGGTTTGTGGCTTTCCATGATCCGGTCAAGAAAACGGCAGCTGAATCCATAAAGCTTGCTCACGAACGGGGAATAGCGGTGAAGATACTCACCGGGGATTCACGTGCTGTAGCAGAGTCTGTAGCCGAAGAGTTGAAGCTCGTCTATGCAGGCAATCTGATTATCTCTCTGGAAGAAAAAAAGGTAGCGAGTTTAACCGACGAAGAATTGCGTAAGGCCGTCGTGTTCGCAAAATGTACTCCAGAGGACAAACTGGCTCTCATCGACAGGTTTTTAGCACTTGGACCAGTAGCATTTTTGGGCGACGGCATCAACGACGCCTTGGCTCTGCGTCGGGCGGATGTAGGTATAGTGGTAGACCACGCAGCCGACATTGCTAAAGAATCTGCGGATATATTGCTACTAGAGAAAGACCTGACCCCGATACTCGAAAGTGTATCGACTGGACGCAAGGCCCTTCGAAATATTTTGGTTTACATCATGTACACCTTGGCGGGTAACGCCGGAACATTCTTTTCTTTGTTGGTGGCTTCATTTTTTTATCCGGTTTTGCCGATGTTGCCGATACAAATACTTTTAAATAATTTACTCACAGACCTGCCACTAATACTCATAATCACAGATCGTCCAGATGAATACGCACTACGCCACGCACCACATTTTGAACCCAAAAAAGTAATAAAAAGAGTTATTATTTTCGGTTTGATTTCAAGTGTGTTTGACCTGATGTACTTCACCCTGTTTAGTAACGCTAGTGTCGCTGAATTCCAAACAGGTTGGTTCTTGCTTTCAGTATTTGCCGAGCTTGCACTCATACTGTCCATTCGTTCGTCTCGTTTCGTGCTCAAAGCCCCAGCCATGTCTGTGCCACTGGCTTTCGGAATAGTAATATCAGCCTTGCTACCATTTATCTTTATTTACAATTCCTACTTGGCAAATATTTTCCATTTCGCATCTTTGCCAGACTACATGCTCATGATTATCGTGTACCTGGTCCTCACCTATATCGCCGCCAACGAAGCCGCCAAGTTCATCATGCATAAAAGGAAACTCTATAATAAACCTAAATCCGTAGAGGACGTTTTCAGGTTTTAGCTTTTAACCAAAATAGTTTGTATTCTCCGCCCCCACTCGCAATATCGTGTTAAACGATATGTTATTATACAAAGATGCAAACCCAAAAGATTGAACAATTGTGGTCCATGTCGACCGAAGAATCCCTAACAAGCCTGGGCTCTGTAGAAAAAGGGCTGGCTGAAGCCGAGGTTGAAAAGAGGCTCAAACTCTACGGCAAGAATACTTTTAAAAAGAACGAGAAAAAAGGCCCCGTCTCTTTGTTTTTTAAGCAGTTTCTAAGCCCACTGATATTCCTGCTTTTAGGAGCTGCTATCATCACTGGGTACCTTAATGAATGGACCAACACCATCGTTATACTATTTGCGGTGTTTTTGAATGTGGCTATAGGTTTCTATCAGGAATATCATGCAGAAAATACCCTGGCCAAACTCACAACATATATCAAAGATCGTACTCGAGTCATCCGCGAAGGGAGAGAAGAAGAAATAGATTCGAGTGAGATTGTACTGGGCGATATTATTAAACTCGCTTACGGATCTCGTGTTCCAGCGGATGCGCGCATCATTACCGTGAACAACTTGCGCATCGACGAAGCAGTACTTACTGGGGAATCTATTCCAATAGAAAAAAAGATTGATGTGGTTCCGATGGGGGCCGAAGTTGCTGAACGCAAAAACATTGCCCACGCCGGGACACTGGTCGTCGAAGGATACGCGACCGCTATAGTTTACGCGACAGGTAATTACACAGAAATAGGTAAAATCGCAGGGATTGTTTCGAAAATTGAACGAGCAAAAACCCCATTACAAAAAGGTGTCGATAAACTAGCTTGGCTCATATTTATATTAGTGCTCGTGATTGTGCTAGGTATTTGGATGTTGGGTATTTCCCGTGGTGAGCCAGCACTTCCGATGTTAGTGCTCTCTGCGGCGGTGGCGGTAGGTGCGGTACCGGAAGCTTTGCCAATAGTTCTGACTATGATACTTGCTATTGGTGCTACACGTATTGCTGCCAAGCGTGGAGTTGTACGCAAACTCTCTGCGGCAGAGACACTTGGCTCGACGACCCTCATTATGACGGACAAAACCGGGACACTTACTATGGCGGACATGAAACTCGTCGGAATACACACCTTGGAATCTATGCTTTTGGGTACCGAAAGTGACACAGACTTTTCGGGAGAAGACAAAAAAATACTTGAACAAGCACTTCATAACATCGACATTACCCTAGACAATCCAAAAGACACAACGGACAAATGGACGTTCCGAGGTCGGCCGTTTGAAATAAACATAGCTAAAGCAGCACTACGTGAAAGTATCTCACTTGATGAAACATTGGCCCCAGGTTCACAAATATTATTGCCATTTAATTCGACCAATAAATTCTCGGTGGCGTTAGCCGGGGAATATTACAGTGTTATGGGTGCACCAGATATCTTGCTCAAACGTTCAAAGGTGTCCAAAGAAGATTATTTGAAACTCGAAACATGGATAGATCAAACTTCTCGTGCTGGTAAAAGGCTCATTGGTATTGCTCGAATGAAAAAACACGGTGCGCATCCAGGGGTGAACGACATAGAAAACTTAGAGTTCCTGGGGGTGTTGCTGTTTTATGATCCGATTCGTCCAGAAGTACCACAAGCTATCAAAAACATCGAAGCCCACGGTATGAAAATGGTATTGATCACTGGTGACCTGGTTGGCACCGCGCTTTCTGTAGCCAAGAGTCTGGATTGGGCGGTGAAAGAAGATCAAGTACTCCTCGGATCTGATTTGCGCAAAATGTCTGACGAAGAGTTGTTGGTGGTGATACCGAACATTAAAATTTTTGCCCGTGTGACCCCAGAAGACAAACTTCGTGTGGGGATGTTGTATCAGAAGTTAGGTGAAGTGGTAGCAATGACAGGAGACGGGGTGAACGACTCACCAGCGCTCAAAGCAGCAGATATCGGAATATCTCTGGGCTCAGGTTCGGACGTAGCTAAATCAGCAGCGGACCTAGTACTCCTTGATGACAACTTTGAAACCATATCGTTGGCTATTGATGAGGGGCGTAAAATACTCGGCAATATACGTAAATCGTTTGTGTATTTGATGTCCAACTCGCTCGATGAAGTTTTTGTTGTTGGAGGAAGTTTGATCGCTGGGCTTGCACTGCCACTTACTGCACTGCAAATCATCTGGGTTAACCTTTTTACAGGATCACTCCCAGCACTCGCGTTTGCTTTCGACGAAGACATAGATAGAGAGAAATATAAAGGACGGGATTTGAGGTTGATTTTTACCACTGAGGTAAAAGTTCTAACTCTGGGTATAGGAGTCTTGAGTTCTATGTTACTTTTCCTTTTGTATTACTTCTTGGTCCGCATAGGTTTACCGATTGAGGTTACCCGTTCTATATTCTTTGTTTGTTTTTCTTCGTATATATTGGCTATTTCATATTCTTTCCGTTCACTGCATGCACCAATCTACAAATACAATATATTTGCGAACAAGAAGTTAAACTGGAGTCTGTTGATTGCTGTTGTCATCCTAATCGCGACTATGACGATACCGCGTATGCGAGATATTTTCGACCTGGCACCGATGCCGGTTACTTGGTTACCATTTGTTGTCTTGTGGTTAGTTCTCAATTTGCTTCTTGTAGAAGGAGCAAAATACGCAGTGCGTAAAACAAAGCATCTTTTTTAACTCTTGAAATTTAAGAAAAATCTGTCATTATAGGGTTTACGAAGTAAAACTTCGTATATGGTGCCTATGGTGTAGTGGTAACACAGAAGCTTGTGGAGCTTTTATCTCCGGTTCGAATCCGGATAGGCACCCACGTCAAACGTTTCAAAAAACTAAATATTATGGAACACAAAGAAACGTACAAATCAGTCGTGAAGTGGAAGGGAGAACCTTGTGATGTTGAACATTATGTAGCATCAGATTTTTCGCATATTCCAAATGAGCTAATTGAAAAAGTACACGGTGTTTGTTTTCGAAATGGAAAAATGCTCATCGTTTATCATGACGGATGGGGTATCTGGGGCATACCCGGAGGCACTCGAGAAGAAAACGAGGAAGTTTTGAATACACTAAAGAGAGAAATTCAAGAAGAGTCTGCGTGTTCGCTTGTGAGCGCTCATCCTTTTGCTTATCAAGAGGTTAAACACGCTGATGGTACGAGCTACTACGCACTCTTTTACCACTGCGAGGTAGAACTAGAAGATGTATTCAAAGAAGACATCGCTGGTACCATAACCAAACAAGAGTGGATAGACCCAGAAGATTATCATAAATATATCGAAGAAAAACCATTTAGAAAAATTGTAATCGAGAGCGCTTTAACCTTTCGACAAAATAACAGTCACTCTTAAAATCTGCTATAATTTCCGCATGAAAAAGATCAAAGCGGGTTTGCTGATTTCTTTATTTTATTTGCTATCTTTCGCGCCGGCTTTGGCGCACGTGAAGTGGTTTATCGAAGAAGAGGAGGTAGAAGAGACTCACTGGTATAATTTTCTCGATACTCCGGTTGTGGTCTGGATACTGATTGTTCTAGGGGTTGTGCTTTTGGGTTGGTTTCTAAATCGCATTATTAAAACCCCAAAGAAACTGACAGATTTTACTGAAAAATATAGTGTCCAAATCCACCGAGGAGCCCAGATATTGCTTGGCATATTTCTGTTGGTGACGGTAGAATTTTTTTGGGGAACTATCATTACTCCACATATATCGAACACAGCTCCAGTGCGTTTGATTGTCGGATTGATTCAGTATGTAATCGGGATAATGTTTCTGTTTGGATTTTATCCGCGGATTGCTTCCGGCGCCCTGATGCTTCTGTGCCTTATGCTCGGGTATTGGAGTGGGGTAGTAGTCTTTGCTGAAAACCTACTGCTTTTTTCTCTAGCCCTTTATTTCTTTATAAAAAGTTTCAAGTCCGGTGTATTGCCGGTGTGGCTGGAGGCGCATGCGTTAGACATCCTCCGGGTTGGATCCGGTATTTGCCTCATTGTGCTGGCCTTCACCGAGAAACTGCTTTTCCCAGAATTCGCCCTGGCTTTCCTAGCCAATCATGATTGGAATTTCATGCA
>Ga0208375_1001252_pt1 | contig 29912 bp, 31 predicted proteins | sample RifOxyD1_FD_184038 | JGI IMG/M metagenome (GOLD analysis project Ga0208375, IMG submission 184038) | Soil microbial communities from Rifle, Colorado - Rifle Oxygen_injection D1 (SPAdes) | ecosystem: Environmental > Terrestrial > Deep subsurface > Rock core/Sediment | place: Rifle, Colorado...
CCGGGCCTCCAAAACTTTCGAAGATCCGTCCTGCCAGCATCAGCAAGATGTTGGTTATCAAACCTGCCAATATAAACCACGACAAAACGTAGTGTGGAAGTTTGTCTGACAGCGCATCTTCATCTTTTGATACGGGCACTGCTAATGCACCGAAAGGAAAGATGAACATGATCTTGCACCTTATTCCTCCCAGTCTGAAGACTATCAAATGCCCGACTTCGTGCAATACGATACTTGCCATTAACATCATCGCCCAGCCCAAATGACTGTACGGCTTGTAAAGTGCACTCAAAGTATAAAATAAACCCAAAAACAGTAGTGCTGCCAAAATCTGAATGTGCGCGGGAGACTCGACACGTATTAAGAACCATATTAAGTCTTCCTGATCTCGCACACCTAATGTTTTTCTAAGAGATGTTTTAATCGGATCTAGGACTCTACTCAAGTACGTTTTGACCGCTGCCCTTGTTGATTTAAGTTCAGTAACCACTTTTTTACTCCTCCTTTTTGTCTAGTTTTGACCTTCACATGCTATGGGACATTATACTAGACAAGTTAACAAAGACAAGATAGTTCAGCTACTTCTCAGCTACACAGGTTAGTATTTGCAAAGTAATAAATTCTAAGGATAGTTATGAAAAAAGTAACAGCAATGGCTCTAGTAGTATCAAGTTTGGTAGTCATGGGCAGTATCTCCCCGGTTTACGCCGATGACTCAACCGGTGTATTTCCAAGCCTTTTACAAAGAATAATGGAAAGGTTCGGATTAAATAAAACTGATGTTGAAACCGTTATAGAACAACATAGAAATGAAATGCAGGAACAAAATAGACTGCGTGTCGAAAACAAATTACAAGAAGCAGTAGATAACGGAACATTAAGTTCGGAAAAGAAGGCACTCCTTCTGCAAAAGATGGCGGAATGGCAAGACAATAGGGGAGAATGGTCAGATTTAACCCCAGAAGAGCGCCACGTAAAAGCAGAAGAGCATCGTAATGAAATGCAAGAATGGGCAGCAAACAATGGGATTGATCTTAGCACCCTCGGTGAAATAATGGGAAGAGGTCCTTCAAGAGGACTTGGCCAGGGAAGAGGGGATGGTTTCGGTGGTGGCGGTAGATTCTAAATATTAACCGCATACATATTGTTAGTAGAAGAACCTCTCGACAGAGAGGTTCTTCCTTTTAAAAGCTTTCGTTATCAGCAATTTCTCAGCTAAGAGGCTATAATATGCTTCATGAGAATTCTAATAGTGGAAGACGAGCCAAAGATCGCTAAATCAATAAAAAAGGGTCTGGAGCAAGAAGCTTTTTCGGTAGATATAGCCGAAAACGGAACTTTGGGCCACGATCTGGCCAGTTCTGAAACTTTTGATCTTATAATACTTGATCTGATGCTTCCCGAGATGGATGGGCTGGAAATTTGCAGACAATTAAGAAAAAACGGTATAAGTACGCCCATCCTGATGCTTACAGCAAAAAGCGAGTTGGATGATAAAGTTTTAGGCTTGAATACCGGCGCCGATGACTATTTAGTAAAACCTTTTGCGTTTGAAGAACTTCTTGCAAGAATCAAAGCGTTATTACGTCGCCCAGAGAAATCACTTGATGCGACACTTGAATGCAGTAATCTAAAGATTGATACGATTTCATATAAAGTTACAAGGGATAACACACCTATTTTATTATCAAGAAGAGAATTTGCACTCCTTGAATATTTAGTTAGAAATAAGAATAGAACACTATCAAAGGAGTCTATTACTGCGCATGTTTGGGATTATGACTCCGAGATCCTGCCTAACACAGTCGAGCAGTACATGGGTTATTTGAGAAACAAAGTTGACAAGAAGTTTAGCAACTTTAAACCCCTAATAAAAACTATTAGAGGTTTTGGATATATGATTAGCGATGACAATGTTTAAAAAAGCACAAATTAAACTTACATTTGCCTACTTAACGATAATAATGGTTATCACACTAAGTTTTAGCACAGTTGTCTACAACGGAGTTGTTTCTATTACTGAGAGGGCGTTCCAAAACCAGAAGGATCGTATAGAAAGACGTTTGCGTGAACTAAATTATTTCTCGCCTAACCCAAGGGCACAGTTTGCATTCATAGTACGGGATGAAGACGCACTTTCTGAGGTTCGCGGAAAAACTCTCGATATATTAATCTTAATTAATCTAGTAATCTTGGCTGGTGCGGGAACTCTTGGCTATTATTTTGCCGGCAGAACCCTCAAACCAATTGAGATAATGACCAAACAGCAAAAAAGATTTATATCTGATGCTGCTCACGAATTAAAGACACCGCTTACTGCCATAAAAACCGAGCTTGAAGTTACTGCAAGGGACAAAAACTTAGACGTGGAACAATCTAAACTTACTTTTACAAGTGCTGTAGAGGAAATCGACAAACTTAGTAATTTCATTAATAAACTACTAAAAAAGAGTAAATATCAAAACGGGGAGGCAACGGAAGTTAAATCATTTGTAATAAAGCAAAAACTGGAGACACTAGTTTCAAAATATAAAAGTCTGGCCGATAAAACTGACCAAAAAATAATTATTTCGGGCGATGAAATCAAGATTATTACAGACGAGTCGGCTTTCGACGAACTTTTCACAAATCTATTGGACAATGCAATAAAATACAACAAACACGGAGAAACAATAAATATAAAAGTTTATAAAAAAGGCAAGGACGTAGAAATATCAATAGAGGATCACGGGATTGGTATATCCGAGGAAGACATGAAACACATCTTTGAACCGTTCTATAGGGCAAATAAATCAAGAAGCAAAAACGAATATGAAGGTTTTGGACTTGGATTAGCAATTACAAAAGAGATTGTGGACAAACTCAAAGGTAAAATATCAGTTAAAAGTGAAGTTGATGAAGGAACAATCTTTACAGTAATCCTGCCAACCCAAGGATAATGGGCACAAACAACCAAACGTGTATCATGTTAAAATTATTGTTGTAGGTAATTGCCCATGAAAAGATATATCTTATTAGCACTCATTATAATTTTCGGTCTTGGATACTACTTTAAAGATACGCTTCTTGATTATTTTATCCCGGATAAACAGCTGATTAACGCAAAAATTGATAGGCTGGAAAATAAAACTTCGGACATTTTCAGTAAAATTAAAGAGACTAATAAAGAGCAAGACGAACTTCCGACTAATCAAACAAGCTACGATTTCACAACAATGCCCTCAAGCAGGACTCTTCAGGTAGGTAGTCACGCTTTTCAAACTTTTAATAACTGCGGACCGGCCTCGCTATCCATGGCTCTTTCCTACTATGATATAAAAATTGATCAACTTACACTCGGACAGGACCTCAGACCTTACCAAAATGCAAGAGGGGACAATGATGACAAATCTGTTACTTTACAGGAAATGGCATCTCGAGCTGAAAAAGAGGGTTTTATAGCACTACACAGACCAAATGGAAATATGGATTTACTCCAAAAATTTATCGCGATCGACATTCCTGTTATTACAAGAACCTGGTTAAAAGAAAATGAGGACATCGGTCATTTTAGAGTAGTAAAAGGTTACGATAAGACTAGAAATATCTTAGTTCAAGACGATTCGTTGCAAGGCAAGGATCTTGAATATACAGAGGATGAGTTTGATGTAATTTGGAAGAAATTTAATTATGAATACCTTGTGCTGATACCTGCTTCAAAAGAATCCCTCGCAAGAGAAATATTGGGCGATAATTATGAAGCCGCTACCGCTTGGAGAAACGCAGTAGAAATGGCTCAGACTGAACTTGAATTAAATCCGGATGATATCTATGCCCGATTTAACAAATCCGTAGCCTTGCATAACATAGGTGAATACCAGAAATCTGTTGATGAGTATGAGCAAGTTGCAACACGACTCTCGCCTAGAACACTTTGGTATCAAATCGAGCCGATATTGTCCTATTATCGAATAGGGGAATACGACAAGGTTTTTGAAATTACCAACAACATTCTAAACAATCACAATCGTGCATATTCGGAGCTTTATGTTGTTAGAGGCGATATCTACTACGATCAGGGAGATATGATCAAGGCAAAAGAAGAGTACGAAAAGGCAGTTTATTACAATAAAAACCTCAAACTTGCTCAAGACGCCATTAACAAAGTAAAATAGTTCATGCTCAAAAAGATACTTTTTTTAGTTCTTGTGTCTTTGGTGGGCTACGCAGGTTACTATCTATATAACACTCACTTCTTTTCATCTCAAGATTTGCCTTTTTCGGGAATTGAGATCCTACCTACAGAAGAAAAAGCTACCAAAGAGACTTTTCATCCATTACAAATCGTATACATGAGATCTCAGGAATATCCGGGCAGTGAAATCACAATCGACCAGACTTTAGCTAACGGTTCCAATTATTCGAGATATGTTGTTTCTTATTTATCTGAGGGCTTGAAAATATATGCGTTGATGACGGTACCTTTAGGAGAAGTACCGGACGGTGGATGGCCCGTTGTAATTTTTAACCACGGTTACATTCCACCTGCGCAATATAGAACTACCGAAAGATATGTAGCCTATACTGACGCTTTTTCCAGAAACGGTTACGTTGTCTTTAGACCCGATTATAGAGGACACGGAAGTTCTGAGGGCAAACCAGAAGGTGCATATTACTCTCCGGCGTACACAATCGACGTGTTAAATGCTGTTGCGTCTGTTAAAAAATTTCCTAAGGTAAATCCCGATAAAATAGGAATGTGGGGGCATTCTATGGGCGGAAGTATTACTTTAAGATCGATGGTGACAACAAATGACGTCAAGGTCGGAGTAATTTGGGCCGGTGTTGTAGCTTCCTATGAAGATATGGCGACTAATTGGCACAGGTCGCGCCCCTGGCAGCCATCCCCGCAGGAACAAGCATTTCGCAGACCGAGCAGACAAGACATAATTGACAAATACGGAGACTTTAACAGCAATCCAATTTTTTGGGATTCAATAACCCCAATTAAGCATGTTGACGCAATTTCCGGACCTATTCAGCTGCATCACGGCACCTCCGATGAGGAAGTACCGTTATTTTTCAGTGAGAGACTTGATGAGGCGCTTAAAGAGGCAGGTAAAGTGACAGAGTTGTTTGTATATGAAGGCGACGACCACAATATGTCGAATAACTTGAACACAGCACTAAACAGATCAGTAGAATTCTTTGATAGATATCTGAAAGACTAAGTTATATACAAAAACACCTCCCATTGGGAGGTGTTCTGTCGGTGGTACAAGCTAGACTCGGGCTACTACTCAACTATTAGTTTTCCGACCATGCCGTTTGCACGATGTTGACCCACTGAACAGTAAAATTCGTATTCTCCTGGGGTATCTACTGTAAATTCAACTGTACCTGTTTCTCCGGACTTAACTATCGGCGTTCTTATGTTCAACGCATCGATAACGAAATCGTGCATCATATCAACGCTGTTTAGTGTCAGTTTAACTTTCTCGCCAACTTTAATTTTTATCTCGTTAGGTTTGTAGTAAAAGGAACCACCTTCTACCATTATGAGAGTCTGGGGATCTACTAAGAGGTCCTCTGATGGATCTGATTTAACCTCTTCTCCCTCTGATTCCACTACTTGTGGTTCTGACTTGTTCTTTTCGGCGTCGGTTAGTGTTGTCTCTTGCTCCATACTGTTCTGTTCGGCGACCATTGATTTTGTAGAGTTAAATCTGTATAAAGCCAACAAAACAAGTACGGCTATAGCTCCGATAATTAAATAAAGTGTTGCGTTCTTACTTTGTTTTTGTTCTTCCATTGAATTTCACCTCGCTTTCCAAATAAATTATATGAGTTTTTGAAAGTATAACACAATTACATCGATCATTACTTATATAAGCATTTGTTTTAGTTGCGCGCTACAAATGCTATTATATATTTATCGAAAGAGTCTATGAAACAGCTTCAGAAAGTAATAATTACTATAATCGTCTTGGTCTTGCTGGCGTTAGATTATGCCGCACTGGATGATATAACTACAGGAAATGAGATTAATTTCTATCTAGAATACTCGATACTACTGGTAAGTCTGGCAATTTATTTGATATTAATTTATAAGTTTATTAAACACAGATTAGGAAAATAAAACATGAGCATTCAATTACAAATTATTTCTACGGTTTTACTTCAATTAGTTTTTTTTACTTTTTATTACAAAGCGGCTTTTTTTATAGCTAAAATTATTGGTAGAAGAGTATGTCCCGTATGTTTTTCGGTCGGGTCAACATGGTTAACTCTAATAATGGCTAATCTAAGTGGAATTATCGACGTGAATAACTATTTAATTGCATTACTCTTATCTCAAAGTGTTGTCGGCGTTTCGTACCTGATCGATGAGTTCATTTTGGTTCACAATGTAAAAGTCTCTGACTACATATTGAAGTTTGGAATTATAATTTACGGCACACTTGCCGTCTCAATTTTTGCATTTATTCATCCTGTTGTAGGGTTTCTAATGTTTCTGCCTATAATATTATTTGGATTTTACGCACTTACGCCCAACAATTACGGAAGATAGTTTAAGATCTGTCTATTTTGGTGAACAATGGTTTGAGTTCGTCGCTAATTCTTATATCTCTTACAATTTTTTGGATACTTTCTAATTCGGTGCCTTCTACAGGCCAAAGATTAAAGCCATTAAATCCTATATATTCTCCAAGCCTTGCAGACCCTTCCGGCAATAAAGGATTTAACAGATAACCTAGAGCTGCAACAATTGCTAAAAGTTGAGTCATTGTTTCTTCAAAATGATCAACATTGTTCTTCTTTAGCTCCCAAACTTTTCGTTGATCGACTAGGGCGTTTCCATATGCTGCAAGTTCCAAAATATCATCAAGGTAGTTTCTAAACTCACAATTTTCTAAATGGTTTCTGGATTTTGTAAATGCTGAGTTAATTGCGTTATATGTGTCTTCATTTATATCGTAAACCTTGGAAAATTCATGACCTTTAGCTAAAGACAAACTTCTATGAATAAAATTACCTAGATTTGCGACAAGCACACCGTTTACTTTTTCAAAAAAATCTTCCCACACAAAACTTGAATCTCTAACTTCCGGCATAATTAATGTCAAATAAAATCTTACTAAGTCGTTGCCGTAATCATTAATGATGTCCTGAATTTTCAAAGAGACTCCTCGGCTTTTGGAAAACTGCTTGCCTTCAAAATTAAGAAACATGTTTATGCTGACTAAATCCGGTAAATGTAAGTCGGGGTTAAAAGTCATCAGCTGACCGGGCCAAAAAAGCGCGTGAAATACTAAGTTATCTTTACCCATAAAGTAGTAATGCTTAAGGTTCTCTCCGAACCAGAAGTCTTTCCAATCTTTACCGTTTTGGGTTGACCACAAAACAGAAGCAGAATAATAGCCGATGACCGCATCAAACCATACATAAATTCTCTTAGAATCGGCATTTTTAATTAATTTATCCTCGGGAATCCTGTCTGTAGGTATTGGTACTCCCCAGTCTAAATCGCGCGTAATCGCTCTAGGTTGGAGACCTTCTTTGAGCCAGCCTTGTGTTTCTTTGTTAACCCAATCTTTCCAATTTGGGCCAGTCAAATCAACATATTTTTCAAGTTTGTCCTGAAGTTTCTTCCAATCTATAAAATAGTGTTCGGTAGCCTTAATCTCGACTAAATCGCCTGAAAGAGTGCTTCTGGGGTTTATTAACTCTCCGTGAGATATAAGCTTGCCACATGTATCGCATTGATCGCTCCTGGAGTCTTTGAAGCCACAAAAAGGGCACTCCCCGACAACGTACCTATCAGGTAAGAATCTATTTTCTTTTGGAGAAAAGTATTGATTTGTTGAGTCTATGAAAATGTAACCTTCTTCCAGCATTTTAACAAAGAAATCCTGAGTAATTTTGATGTGGTTTGGATGATTAGTGAGTGTGTAAAGGTCGTAGGTAAGACCTAAAACGTCCTGAAACAATTCCGTGTCTTTCTTATGATATTCTTCAACGATTTCTGCCGGAGATACCTTGCGTTTATCGGCTTCTAAAGTAATGGGTGTCCCAAAACAGTCCGAACCGGAAACCATAAGTACATCGTTGCCAACTGCCCTGTTGTATCTTGCACAAATGTCTGCAGGCAACAAATACCCAGCTAAGTGCCCGATATGCAACTCGCCGTTAACATAAGGCCATGCAACTCCGATTAAAACTTTTTTATGCATAACAACGGTATTATATAGGAACAGAGCTAAAAGGGGTAGGGGACAGAAACGAAAATGCACCACAGTTGGGTTTGTACCAAATATGGTGCATTTTTCGAGGATATGGATATGTCCAATTCATCTGTGCGCAGCAGCGGCTGCCAAAAATGAACCGGACAGCCTGAGTTGCGCATCTGCGCTGTTAGTGGTTGCCGTTCTTCTGCTTGTTGAAAAGCAGCCACATTGCAAACATCATCACAGCAGCATCATCAATAGGACCGGGTAAGTCCACAGGATTCAGTACGTAAAAGATACTGATCCCAAAGATAATAAGCTTCCAGAACCACGGGAGCTTCTGTACCCAGTCTTTTAGTCCCAGGAGTGCGCTTTGGATAGCACTCACGTCAATTGGGTTATCAGGTTTGTTTGCCATTTTTCCTCTCTTGTATTATTCCGTCTTATTTGACGGTTGGTAATGCGGGAATTATATCACAAAAAATAACAGAACTTAGTTTCTTAACTTTGAAAATAAAAGGGAGAAATGATTGTTATACGGTCTTAATATACTGCTTAACTTCTTCAACAATTTTATCGTTAACAATCTCTGACTTTACTAAATACCCGGCAGCACCCTTAGCAAACGCGTCTTTGATAACGACATCGCTGCTCAGGTTAGTAAGAATTACAACTGGGATATCTTTAGTCAGGGGTTCTTGCTTGAGTGTCTCAAGGACACGTAATCCGTCCATTTTGGGCATCATGATGTCTAATAATATGAGGGAGGGTTGCTCTGTTTTGGCTTTCTCTATTCCTTCTATGCCGTTTTCGCAGGTTACGACAGCAAAACCTTCGTAATTAAAGATTTTTTCGTACATTCTCAAAATCAATACTTCATCTTCTATTAAAAGTATTTTTTCCATATATTATTCTACTCACAATCTATCTATGTTTTCAACTCTAAACCTTTTTAAGGCTTAGCAACAGGCAGTGAAAATACAAAAGTCGATCCTTCTCCTTCTTGAGACTTTTCAAGATAAATTTTTCCGCCCATCGCTTCAATCATCAATCTTGAAATATATAAACCCAGTCCCGTGCTTTTTGAAGCATCCCTGGCATAAATACTTGGGTTAGCTTGTTGAAACTTTCTAAATAAAAGATTTTGATTTTGCGGCAAAATTCCCCGACCCGTGTCGGTTACGTAAACTTTCATAAAACCGTCCTCACAAACTGATTTTATAGTTGTCCCTCCCTTATCGCTGTAGACGATTGAATTATTAATCAAGTTTAGTAGCACTTCTTTAGTTCTATTGGCATCGGCAATAACTCTGGGCAGCGATTCGTTTGGTTTTTCATATTTAAGATATAAACCTTTACCGGCGGCGGTGTTTTCCATTTCGAAAATACTTTCTTCAATTAACTCCTCCATTGAGAATAATTCTTTTTCAAAAGTAATCTTTCCTTGTTCAAGTCGCGACATGTTCAGGAACTCATTTACCAACTCGATAAGTCGGTCACTCGAAGCACCGATGTCGTTTATCATTTCTTCAAACGAAGTGTCTGAAACCTTGCTCATAAAATGTTTCTTGATCAACTCAATATTTCCGCGAATCGCGGTAAGCGGCGTGCGCAACTCATGAGATGCGATTGAGAAAAACTCATCTTTTGAACGTTCAAGAATCTTCTCTTCCGTAATATCTGTAATAAGTATGATGTTTCCAATTGTTTTATCGCTTAAAGGACTTAAGAAGATCGGCGCTATGTACAGTTCTAAAAACTTTCTTCCTAAATCGATATCGTTTACAAGTACTGACTTTTTCTCACGTTTACATTTGTTATAGTGGGACATAAAGTCAGTTGAGCCTTCCATATATCCGGAAATTTCCGAGAGAGTCCACTCAACATGTCTGACTTTGAAAATGTCATTAAGCAGATTATTTGTTAAAACAATATTTCCGTCTTCATCGGTTACTACAAAACCACTCGGAAAACTGTTAATTGAAGAAATAAGTCTGGCTTTTTCCTCATTTAATTCTTTTGTTCTTTCTTCAACTTTAAGCTCTACGTTCTTCTTTTCTTCTTGCAGGGCTTCTTCAAGCTCCTTTGCATCTTCCAGAAGATTCAACATGCCTATCTTAGTTTCCTCGAGCACGCTGTTTTGTTTTGCATACATTTCGGCGCGTTCCCTCATAGTTTTTTCATTCAACTTCATCAGCAACTCGACCTCGTTTCTTGCAGTTACATCTATTCCAAGGCTTACAGTGTATTCAACTGAATTATTTTGAATTATTGGAACATTGTGCCACTCGACAATTAACTGGGAGTTATCTTTCTTAACAACTGCATTTTCAGACTTCATGCTGTATTTATTTTCAACAATTGCATTCATTGTCTGAATTACAGTATCGATTTTGTTAACCGGTACAAACTGTTCAAACCAATTTTTTCCAAGTACATCTTCCTTTGAATATCCGGTTGATTTGTAGAAGTGGGGATTCGCATAAAGTATAGTTCCATCGGGCTTAATACAAAGCACGATTAGATACACATTTTCCATGAAGGTACCCATAGAAGCTTTTATAGTGTTTTCATTAAATTCAATGTTAGGCATTATTGTTCTCCGGCTCTCCCAATCTTTGCTGAAGTTCCTTAATTTGCTGCTTAAGTTGGGCCATCCGCACTTCGCGGCCTACCATAAACTGATTCATTTTTTCTAATTCTTGAGATTTTTGTACCAACTCTTGAGATTGCTGTGTGAGAGACTCATTTGTTCTTCGTAATCTTCCGGTAGACTCGCGCAGAGTATCGAGCAACTGATTAATATTCTCGGAAAGGGCCCTAAACTCAGACTGACCTTCTGCGTGTACTCGCAAAGTAAAATCTTTATTATCCTTAATTAGAGCGACTTCATTTACTATTTTGTCCAGCGGTTTAATTAGTACCAGTTCAATAAAAATTAAGGCCGAAACTAAAATTACAAACGAGATAAGAACTGTTGTCAATAAAACGTATCTAATAGCTGTTCTGCCTTGAATATAAATATCTCTAGGGCTGGTTACTTTTAATAAAATGCTCTCAGAGCCAAAAAAATCTGTAATTTTTGTGCGACCTACGATTTGTTTGGATTGTTCGGGATCTAAAATTACTTCATTTGTGCCGTATGACGTTCTTGAGTCAGAAATATTTTTAATCGAGAATTCGAGTTTAGTGGATTCCTTTATACTCAAAAGGTCTTCGCTGTTTACCAAATGGCCCATTAATAGAGCACCGTTTTTTTCACCACTACCGACACTTGGATAAATTGGGTGAGCGGAAATGTATAAAAATTCGTTATTGTTCGCGACAAGACCTGATTTAGGGATGTCTACAGAAGTTACGATATCTTTATTTAAACTCGAAACTAGCCATAAAAACGCCTCAGCTAGTTTGGCTGTTTCTTCTTTACTGAGAATACTGCTTATCTTACTAAAAACTAACTGCCCGTCCTTATCGTAGAAAAGAATCATGTCTATACCGGAGTTTGTAAAAGTCTCATTAACAAGATTAGTGTTGATAAAATCTTGGTTTAAATCTGAAACAAAGTTAAAACTATCGTCCCAATTAGCCCAATCTTTGTTCAAAACTACGATAGGTTTAAATCTTTCTGAGATCGAACTATCTGCTCTAGATAAATCCTGCAAGATTTCATTTTTCTCGATGGCGGCAAATCGATCTGTAATAAAGATCTCTAGGATGGCATATAGTCCTAAAACTGTAAGAATATTCAAAACAATGATTAGGAGTATAACTTTCTTAGAGATGGGCATTGTACTAATGATATATTCAGTAATATGGTATTGCAATGAGCGAAGTTAGTTAGAGTTTTGAGTTAATTTTTCTGGCCAGCTTATCCATCTCATCGGCCAGCTCGTCGTCACTTTCCAAGTAAGCTTGTTGAGAGTCTGAGAGCCATTGGTTATTTTTCATTGTTTCTACGGCTTCGGAAATGCCGTCTATTCGTTCATCGATTATTTCGTTGATTCTATCTACATCTTTTTTGTTTTCCCGGTAAAACTCCTCGTAATCTTTAAGTTCAGCCCAGTCTTTTCTTATGTCTTTTAGAGATCTTAGATGGCTATCCCAGGCATCGATAACTTCCTGATCGTATTCTGGCGGCAAATAACCACCAAAGTGCAACACAATTAGCTGAGTGGGACAACCGTTGAGGTCGCCTTCGTAAATTCCTACACCAATGTCTTCAAAATCAGTCTGCATCAAAAAGTCTTTGGTATCTGGAAACTCAAAGAGATAATCTATCAGCTCCTTCTCGTTGTAATATCCTTGAATAGGTATTTCTCCCCAGGTAGTATTTGAATAATGCGCGTCATTCATTGCCTGCTTCGTGCTATATTTGCTCGTATCTCCCTCAAATGAAAAATCGCCGGTCTCGATAATCTTTTTTGCTCTAAAGGTGGCAGAGGTGTTAAGTCTATCTACAACACGCAGCGTTTTCACCTTTTCAGAAACTCGACTTTCGTTTAACATTTTTACAAACTCGACTGCGTTTAATTTAATTTTTGTGGATTCATTCAGGTCGTTTGCGGTATTACGCCAATTCTTGTCCCAAACTCCATGCTGCATCTCTTTGGTCAGCACATAATCTATGTCCATTTCCTGAACAAAACCAAGCTTAAATCTCGAATCATTGCTCTCTTTTCTGTTATCACCTAAAACAAAATAGCTACCGGCCGGCACTTCAGTCAACTTACATTCGGGCAAAAACTCACCTCCAAAAGTAGAGTGGGGGGCAGCGGTATAAGGTTCTACCAACGGCTCTCCATTAATGTAAACTAACCCTTCTCTGATCTCAACTTTCTCGCCGGGTAACCCGATTACCCTTTTAATATAACCAATCTCCTCGCCCTCTTCCTCTATAATTTCTTTATTAATAAACGAAACAATGTCTCCGCGCTCAATATCGTGGGCAAAATATCTTTTTCCGTTAAAACTCAGGCCATTAGGATAAACCAACATCAACGGCTCAGCGACAATTTCCTGGGTCTGCTCATCGTGTGTCAAAGCGACGCCTTTTGGATATGTAGGATACATGGAGCCGGTTCCTGTAACTTGTACGGTCGCTTTTCTATTGATGATTAATCTATCCACTGCGTAAAAACTCAAATAAATTGAAAAGATCCAAATCGGGATAATTACAGCTAAATCTAGTAAAACATATAGCGCCTTCTTCAACGGTCTCTTGTCTTTATCAAACAAAGTCTTAAGCAAAAAATAAATTGGGTAGAATAATATATAAAACGGCGTAGTTATAAATTCAAATAACATTACCGGTCTATTTTACCTCTTTTTAATGACTAACCCCACTATAGTAATGTTAAAACTTACATTTTTTACAGATTTGATATAGAATTAACATGTGAAGAATCCAAAAATAATAATTATAGGTCTTATAGTACTTTTGTTAATTGGTCTAGGTGCGTTTTTCTACATGCAAAAAACAGCCTCCCCCTCGAATTCGGATAAAGCAATGCAGGAAAAACCTTCAAATACAGCGGATAGTGAAGATAGTACTATCTCCGGTAATTTATACGATCTCATGGGTACTGGGGACAACATGACCTGTACTTTCTCAAGTGAAAAAGACGGAACCTCGATGCAAGGTGTAGTTTACGTTACAGGTAAAAACTCCAGATCCGACATAACTGCCACTAATACAAAGGGTGAAGTTTTAGAAAATCACGCAATTATAAAAGACGGTTGGATGTATATGTGGTCATCTGATCGAGAAGAGGGCATGAAGCTTTCGGTAAAAGACAAGATGGAAAATCAAGATACTGCAATAACTGAAAATGAAGAAGCTGCGGCCTCAGTTAATGGCGCCGCTCTTATGGATGAGCTAAATTATGACTGTAGTAAGTGGAGAGTAGATAACTCCAAGCTAGATGTTCCCACTAATGTGACTTTTGTTGACCTCTCAGAACAATTAAATGATTTGCAGAATAAAATGCAGTCAGCTTGCGACATGTGTAATACGCAGTCGGATGCCGAAGCTATTGCTCAATGTAAAAAAGCTTTGAACTGCCAATAAAAAATGAAGTTATTGTTTAACTTAATTCTAAATACTGTCTCTGTCTTGGTTGCAGCGTATATTTTACCCGGTGTTGATGTTGCGTCCTACCTGACCGCGGCCGTTGTGGCGATAGTCCTTGGAACTCTTAATACCTTTGTTAAACCAATTCTAGTATTTTTAACATTGCCAATAACTTTTATCACACTCGGATTATTTACTTTAGTTATAAATGCAGTTTTAGTACTGCTTGTGGCCATGTTAGTTCCGGGATTTGTAGTAGTATCGTTCTGGTACGCATTGCTATTCAGTATAGTAGTGTCCTTAATAGGATCTTTCTTGGGAATGTTCAACAATTAACCCGAATTGATCTAGAGCGACATCTGCTGATACAAACCGGATTGCTCAAATCCCAATTTTTTGTAGTATTCCCTTGTACCTACTGATGAAATAACTGAAAGAGTTTTAAACCCATTCTTCTTACTTATTTCCACAGCGCGGTCTATCAATTTTCTGCCTAGACCCAGATGCTGCGCTTTACCTTTTTGGTGTTCGCCTATCTCCAAACTTCTGCCATACACGTGAACTTCGCGGATAATCGCAGAATCAGACAACTCTTCAATAAAGTGCATTCCGTTTGGCAAGGACAATCTTAGAAAACCTGCAACTTTATCCTCTTTTGTTATATATTCAATGAATTTCTCTTTGGTAGCCTCAGTTTCATAGTCTGTTTCAAGAATCGAAAGGTCTTTCTCTGTTAGATTAAGTTCTTTAACCTCACGGGAACGGATTTCTACAGGCGTGACATTTATGCTTTTGAGATTCTGCTCAACTATTTGTCTAAAATTTGTTTTCAAATTGCCGTCTACAATGTCGGTCGAAGGTATGTCGCGGATCATTCTTGTTATTCTGCAGTAACGGGGAGTTAACTTAAATGCCTCAGTTAATACATGCAGAAGCTCTTCCTGAGAGTACGGTTTCCATTCACCGCTTTTGTAAAATCTCATTAATTCGGCACTTTCAATTAGAGAGCACGGATAAATCTTAATCTCATCCGGTTTAAATCTAGGATCTTCAAAAAGTTTTTTGTAATCTTCTATATCTTTTTTAGGATCAGAACCAAGTAAATTTGGCATCCAATGTACATGAATCTTAAAACCTGCATCTCTGAGCAACTTGAATGCTTGGGCAGTTTTATCTACATCGTGGCCGCGATTATTAAGTGATAGCACTTTGTTGTTTAAGGATTGGACACCAAGCTGAACCTTTGTAGCGCCCAATTTGCGCATCCTGATAACCTCCTCCTCGGTAATTTCATCCGGTCGTGTTTCAATAACAAGTCCAACGCACTTTGTCGGAGAAGTCTCGTTTAACTTATGGGATTCGTACAGTGTTTCAAAAGTCGCAGATTCCGAAACTGTGTCTGATGAAGGTTTTCTCAAAGCCGCTGTAACAACTTGATTATATGTCAAGTTGATCTTGTCACCGGAAATATTTTCCAAATTCTTTTCTAAGTAGGGAAGCCCCATAACTTCTGGATTGATCGGTTCTGGATTTAGGTTTTTTCCAAAGTCATTCAGTGCTTCAAATACTCTGTTCACAAACCACATCTGATACTCAACGGGGTAAGCCGTCCAAGTACCGCCAAGAATTATTATTTCAACTTTATCTGTCGGATGACCAATATTTTTTAATGCCACTAATCTGTTGTAGGTCTGGTAATAAGGATCAAACTTGTTTGCTTCGGCTCGTTGCGCACCCGGCTCATTTGAAAGATAACTTTTTGGCATTCGTACATCATTTGGGCAAAAAATACACTTTCCTGGACACGGAAATGGCTTAGTTAAAACAGTGACAGGTGTAACACCGGAGATAGTTCTTACACTTTTCATTCTTATTACATCAAGAAATCGTGCCTCCTCTGGTTCTGATAGCTGAATAGCACCGTCATTTTTGAGCCTGGAATATTCGGAAAGAACTTCACTTTTTGAGAATATCCTTCCTGAAGGACTTGGGTTGCTAAATAACACTTTCCTTACATGTCTTTCCGGATCAACTCCTGTCGCCACTTGCGAAAGTGCTGTAATTATTGACAAAAGTGGCTTTTTATCAGATTTTGGTTGTGTATCAGTAATATTCATATGGACAACAAAACAATTGAAGCTATTTTAAGGCTAAACAACAAATTTTACGAATCCCAAGCCGCATCATTTGATGTGACTAGACAATTTCCATGGAAAGGGTGGGGGAGGGTAGTAGAAATTATACACGACCTAAAAAAAGAGGGAAAAATTGATTTATTGGATCTTGGGTGTGGAAACGGTAGGTTTTTAAAACATCTGATAGATTTAGGCGTATCCGACAATATTGTATATACCGGACTAGACACAAATGTAGAGCTAATAGAAACGGCACTTAATAGCTTTTCAACTTCAAATAACGCAAAATTTGAAAAGTTCGACGTAATACAGGGTGTTTCAAAAATAGAAAATAAGTACGACGTAGTGACCGCTTTTGGGATCACACATCACATTCCTTCTTCGCTGTTAAGACAAGAATGGTTTGAATCTGTTGCTAAGTTAGTAAAACCAGGCGGATTACTAATATCTACTTTTTGGAATTTTGATAAGTCTAAAATCGTAAAAGTGCCTGAAATACAAAAAGATCTGGAAACCAACGACTACACTTTGGGCTGGATGAACAAACCGGATACGATCAGATATTGCCATTTTTATGACGCACAAGAGCTAGACCTGCTTATCAAGAATCTAGAAAATATGAACGTTAAAATTATTGATACTTTTGAATCAGACGGACGCAACGGTAAAACAAATACATACATTATTTGGAAAAAAATGATGTAAAATTCAGATATGAATGATTGTATATTTTGCAAAATCACAAACGGCGAAATCGAGTCATCGAAATTCTGGGAAAACGAGGGATTTATAGCTATCTTGGACTTATTCCCTAACACACCTGGAGCATCGATTGTTATTTCAAAAAAACACTACGAATCCGACTACCTCAACCTCGACGACCCGATACTGCAAGATCTGATTGTTGCTGTAAAGTCAGCTGCAGAAAAACTTAAAAAAGGACTTAAAGTAGACCGCGTTGCCGCAACAATTGAAGGAACCGGAGTAAATCACCTACACATGAGATTATTTCCATTGCACAGCAACCCCGATAAAAAGATGGGTGAAGCCAAAGAGACAGTCTTCAACGAGCAATACCAAGGGTATATAACTACGCATGTCGGGCCTATGGCCAGTCGCGAGGATCTGGATAGGTTGGTGGAGGTGATTAGGGGGTCTTTACTGTAAGAAATACTTACTCAGCACATCTACGACTTGTAAATATACTTCATTTTCTGAACACTCGGCGTCGATCTTATGGTAGTCAAAATTACTTAACGTGTACTTCTCCGCAGTTTCAGTAAATCTTTTAACTGTTTCCTCAGATTTTGGAATATCCCCGGTTCTACTGGCCAACCTGCTGACAGCCGTTTCTGTCGATACCTCGAGCTCGATTATTATAAATCTGAGCTGCTCTGCTCGAGTACGATTTTGCAAAAATTGAAATGTATTTTTAATCCCATACATATTTGACCAAGCTTGGGTCCAAACAAAATTTTTACAAGTACTATCAATTCTTAAAGCAAAATCTAAGTTATAACGATATTTCTTTGTAACACTAGGCAATACCCTGAAACTCGAATCCTGAGAACCAGCCTCAAGGAACATTTTGAAGGAAATATTATTGCTTGTCAGCAAATCAGGATCAATTAGCTTTAGATCGATTTGCTCGATTAATTTATTTGCCAATGTGGACTTTCCGGAACCAGGTAAACCTCTGACCAATATATGAAAATGCGGTATTAACTTGTGTTTAGAGTATTTAGTCACTCTGCCTCAATATAAGGCACGGGAACCTTCAGAGCAACGAGGCATGTGCCACTTAAACGAGGATTACTTCTGATCCTTCTTCGCTTTCTCGAGGATTACAGCACCAAAAGTGCTCAACACTATGAGAAGAAATCCGACAAATGACTGCATCGGGATAGTAAACACGCCCATCAGTTTGTAAGAAGTATCCAAACAGGAAATTCCAAATCTGCAAGATTCTGTGTAAGACAACAATCCCGATTGAAGAAGCATTTGATATAGGGACAGACCTAAGCCTAAAAATCCAAACGGCATGGCGTAATAGGAAAGCTTCCTGTCCTTAAAAAGAATGCCTACCATGTAAATAATAACTAGGGGATACATCGCAATTCGTTGGTACCAGCATAGGTCACATGGTGGCAAATTCGCCACTTCACTATAATAGAGTGATCCAAGTAACGCCGCTAATGAAATAGACCAACCAAGATAGTGAAAATGCAGTGGTGTGATGTATGTATGAAGCTTCTTCATAAACTAATGTTAGTCTTCGTGTAAAATTCTTTTCTCAAATGCTGCTTTCTTACTAATGTCACTTGATATGTATAAATAAGAAGCTAAAAGGGCAATCCCACTTCCAAAACTAAGCGCTACTACCTGATTAAATCCGGTAACAGGAACTGAGCTTGTTGACTGGGAAGTTTCGCCGCTACTATTTACTCCTGCCGGAAGACTCTGGCCAAGATGCAGTGTAAAAGAATAACTTTCGGATCCTTGCGTAATTACCACACTATAGTCGCCGGAGCTCAGCTGAGTGCCTACAGACCAGTCTCCTGATGAGTTTGCGGTTGCGGAGTAGTCAGTTTCACCTACATCGATGGTTACAGTGGAGCTTGCAGTAGCTTTACCGGCAAAAGTAGGGTTTACGCCCGTATACCACCATTCTGTATACATTTTGCCTTCGGTATCAAGTGCGCCAATTTTAGTTAGTTGTAATGTTGCTGAATATGAAAATGGTTGCAAAAGAAGTGCGATCAACAAAAAGGGCAGCAGTTTAATTTTTGACTTCATACGATAAGTTTAGTACCTTGAAACAAGGTATGTCAATGATTCTGCCTAAAATACATGATCAAACCCATATTTAACCAACTTTCAAACGGACTTAATGTAGTACTTTTACCTTCTAAAGAAATTGAAACTGTAGTAGTTCAGTTGCGTGGTAAAGCCGGAAGTAATTATGAAAAAGAAGGAGAAATAGGAGCGGCACACTTTTTGGAGCATTTTGTACTGAAAGGTACAGATAACTACCCGAATCATAAAAAACTAACCCAATTAATCAATGATGTAGGTGGAAAATTTGTCGGAGCTACAAGCAGGGACGATGTGCTGTTTGGTGTACATGTATTAAAAGAGGATATAGAAAATGCACTGATCTTTTTATCAGAGATTTTTTACAAAAGTTTGCTAGAAGAGAAAAATGTAAGAAATCTTAAGGACGTAATTAAACAGGAGATCCTAAGGTATAACGACATGCCGGAAAAATTAATCGGACGTATTGGATATAGAATTTTATTTCCAGAAAATAGACTTGCAAAATTAAACACAGGCGAATCGGACGATGTTGAAAGATTAAATTTAAGAATAATTAAATCCTTTCAAGAACGCACGTATACTAACAATAACTTTATCTTAGTTATTTGCGGTAATTTTGATGATGACGAAACCGGACAGCTTATAAACAAGTACTTTACGCAAAAAACAAACGATTTCGAAAGTGAGTCGGTAGAGTTGACACAAAATCAAGGGCTAGAAGTACAGGTTGCTCAGACTCCGAGTCTAACTCAACATTATATAAAGCTAGATTTTCACGGCTACAAGATCTCGGATGTTCGTAAATATCCATCAGCCATTTTTGCCAAAATATTAAATATGTACCTAAAAGAGAAGCTTGTTGAGGATCAAGGACTTGTTTATCAACTAAGCTGCGACTCTTACGCAGCAGGAAATTACGGCCTCTTTGGTATTTACACATCTACTAATGATAAAAACTTTGAAAAGGTTCTTGGAATTATTAAAAACAGCAAAAATGAGTTTGAATCATATTTGACTACAAAAAATGTAAATCAAGCAAAAAATATTTTATGTGCAAATCTGGCATTTTTAATAGAAAAACCATCAATTAGGGCAAACTACTATTCAGAATTAATACTTCACGGACGACCTGAACAAGATTATGACTACGAAGTAAACCAAATTAGAAACACAAATTTAAATGAGATTACTTTAGTTGTAGATGAAATATCTAAACAAGACCCAAAACTTACTGTTATTTCAAATAAGTTTGACGTTGAAAAAGTTAAGGGTTTTTGGCTACAGGATTATTAAAAATTCTCACATTTAAAAATAACAACAGATGTTGAATAAAGCGGCCCAAAACTTTTTTCTAACGTGTGACAAAGTTTAGGTTCCAACTTTGGCCTATCCGTATCGTAAGAAACAACTTCAAAATGTGCACCGGCACCGTAATCCGCAACATTTACGTTATGTGAGAAATAACTAAACGATTCGATGTTGTTAGGAACATAAACTTTCACATCAGTATAGTTACTGTTTAAATATTGGGCTGCCTGCGCAAAATACTCTCCGCTGTTATCATAAATCCTAAACTTCTGGGCTCCGACAGTACCGCCTAACAACGGCGAATAGTATGCCGAATAAACCGGATAGTACATAAACGAGATAATAAGAAAAAATAGTATGGTCATAGTTACAAGGCTTTTTCTAAATATAACCGGTGTTATCGAAACAAATGAGCTAATTAGTAAAATAATTGGAGATATAAAAACTAGGGAATAACGATCAATTTTCTGCTTAAACAAAGTAAGCACGACAATATACAATAGAAAATACATCAAGATATATTTGTTCTGCTTAAACGTTCCGAAAACAATTTTACTGTTTAAGATGGCTAAACAAAACATTACCAAGGTTACGACCGACAATTTGAATACTAAAATTGACAAATAATAAATATAAGGAGAAACAAACACGCTTTCTTGTCTTATTGTATCTGCAGCAGCTCCCGCACCAACTTCCATCAGTTTTGTCAAAATATTATTAAAATCAACAACTAGAGCAGGGAATAATACAAACACGGACACGCCTAATACAACAAAAAAATTAAGAGCAAAAACAATTCTTTTTTTATTACTATTTTTTAAGATAAGTAATAAGTGTAGTGGCAAAACAAGTATGGATGTGAATTTCGACAAAATGGAAAGTGAATAAAAAAATGCAGATGTCCTTATGTTAGCGACGTTAGATCTATTTAACCCATAAAGTAGAAGTAAAAATGCTGTAAATCCAAAGTAAACCTCTAAAGATGTTAGATGGAACCAGCGGTCTATACCAATCAAGTAGGGCTCTAATGAAATAAAGAATCCGTACAATAGTGCAGTCTGATCGTTATAGAGATCTTTGATCAACTTCATTTGAATGCCAAGCAAAAAAGCTAAAACCAATACAATTTCAAGTTTTGAAATACCATGAAGCAACGGATAAAACTCCGGCGTTAAACCGGCGTTAACACCTAAACTGCGTTGATACATATGCACAGCCTGCCTAATCGGCACACTAAGCCACATTAACGAAACTCCGGGCTGATAATGTTGATATGTGTCTTTTAAGTTAAAGTCTTTGACAGCTTCAAGAAATCTTTCGCTTCTACGATGCCATCTGGCTGCGTCAGAATTAGATATGTCAGATCCAAGTCCTAAAGACCTAACAACTATGAAAGTGGTAATAATGATTAAAGCTAAATGCTCAAAATTCTTAGTTTTTTCTTTAACGGTTAAATCTTTCACCGCTTAAAATATATCATACAAACCTTACTGTTATGATATTATATTGACAGTAACAAATATTTAGGAGACTAAGAATGATATTTACTTTACCAAAACTCTCATACGCATTTAATGCTCTTGAACCCTATATAGACGCGCAAACTATGGAGATTCACTATACTAAACACCATCAAACATATGTAAATAATCTTAATAAAGCACTGGAAACGCACCCGGAGCTTGAAATTATAGATTTAAAAAGTCTTTTAGCTAACTTAAACTCACTTCCTTCAGACATCCAGACAGCTGTAAAGAATAATGCCGGTGGCCACTATAATCACAGCTTCTTTTGGGATGTAATGACTGAAGAAAAAAACACGAAACCCAGTGAAAAGCTAAATGCAGCGTTGATTTCTACTTTTGGTTCCTTCGAAGATTTCAAGAGTGAGTTTACTAAGGCAGCTATGGGAAGGTTTGGTAGTGGCTGGGCCTGGCTAATCCTTGATGAAAAACAGAAACTTGCTGTAGCCTCAACTGCAAATCAGGACTGTCCGATTTCTGAAGAAAAAACTCCACTTCTGGCTTTGGACGTTTGGGAGCATGCCTATTACTTGAAATATCAAAATCGACGCAATGAATACATTGAGAATTGGTGGAACGTTGTAAATTGGGACAAAGTAAATTCACTGTTTTCTGAAGATATTAACTAGGGGATATTGTATTTAAACCCACGCTGGAGTTATAATTTACATAATGCTTTCTAGATTATTCAATTGGACAAAAAACAACAAGTTAGCAACAGTACTTATCCTATTTGTTTTATATAAATTCTTCAATCCTGTTACTATCTATCAAAATCTTGCTTACCGTAACGAGATAGGCACTTTTGAGGGCGGCTACGGCGCCGGTATGGGTGGCGGAGTTGTCGGTAACTTTGATGCGTCACAAAAACTCAGCATGTCCGGGATAGTTCCCCCAGCTGACTATCAAGTCGCGCCTACACCTGAGATTCAGGACAGAATGATGATTACTGAATCTTATATTTCACTACAAGTTGAGAATGTCACATCGTCAATTGAGCAGATTAAATCCAATGTAATTGAAAACAAGGGTTACATTGTAAGTACCTACCTGGATAGACCGGAGTTTGGTGAGAACGCTACTCTGCAGGTAAGAGTTCCAAGTGAGTACATTGATGAGTTACTTGTTTATTTAAGAGGTAATTCGGTTAAAGTTGTAACCGAAAATATTACCGGCACCGATATAACAGACCAGTACGTAGATGTCGAAGAAAGAATTAAACAACTAGAAAGCAATAAAGCTAGATTAGAGACTATTTTGAACTCAGCGAGAACGGTTGAGGACATCATGAAGGTTCTTCCTCATATTCAAAGTATTCAAAACCAAATCGATAACTACAAAGGTCAAATTCAATATCTGGAAGGCGCTTCATCGACTTCACTCGTAACAATATATCTTTCAACTGACGAGCTGAGCCTTCCTTACGCACCTGTAAAATCTTGGAGACCTGACGCAATTGTCAAACAAGCTATTAGAGCTTTGATCGTATCACTACAGCAAATAGGTACTGCGGCTATCTGGCTAGGTGTCTTCTCGGTACTGATAGTACCTGCAATAACATTGGTAGTCATAATTACCGTAATCCTCAAGAAAAGACGACATCAATAGAATAATTGAGTAGTTTAGAGTGATCTTAGTCTGTACAGTGTGCTTGTTAGTTTTCCATCAACGTAGAATTCTTTTTCTGTAACATAATTGTTTAAAAACTCCTGGGGTGTTGTTACAAATTCATGGCTATCGTAAACATCTAGATAAAATCTAGGTAAAAAGTTAGATCCGGTAGGCGTAAAGTCGTACTTCATAAAATAATATTTGGCAGCAACTGAGTTATCGTTAGTATAAATTCCTCGAACACCGGACAAAGTATTCAGATAATCTCGCGCCTCTCTAAAGCCCCTGTCATACGGAAAGCCGTATAGAAATACCTGATAGTTTTTAGTCGCTTTCTCAAGTTCTACCCCAAAAAGAGTCGTCTCGGACCAAGGGTAATTTAACCTCATAGAAGGAATAAAAATAGCGATTGAAACTGCAACTTGAATTAAAATAATCAATCCGGCAAGGATACTTAATACCAGCTTTGCTTTACCGCGCATCAAATCAGAGATCACCTTAAAACCAATTCCGGCGGCGAGATATAGTGGAACAAAATAGTGCAAAATATGAGTTCCTGGGTTAGACGCTATTAACTCAAACAAGATAAATGGTATAAAAAACCACGCGTACAATACATTTCGATACTTAAAATCCTTAAAACCAACTATTAATGACAACACAAACATCATTAGAAGATACAAAACAAACGGATTATAAATAGAAATTGTATAAAGTGAATTTGACGGTCGATAATCCTCACTACCAAAAAAACGCTTAGACAAATAATTAACTGTATTGGATTCAAAATAACCGGTTAAATAATATGGAATATAGAACGAACCTGCAAAAATCAGTATGGGGAGTACTAAGTAAATTAAAAAATTCTTAACAGGAGTTTGTCCGCCTTTTAACTCCGGAGCCAAGAATAAAATCCCTGCCAAAGCATAAAATATTCCGTCGTAATGGGAGAGCAATGCCAACGAGAACATTATAGACGCAGAAAATAACCAAATGTGCTTTCTCCTTTTAATATAATACAAGACGAGCAAGACTCCGAATAAACCAAAGAGCAATAAAAAAGGCTGATATTGTGCTGTTCTGGAAAATGCGACGTTAAAACCGTTAAAGGAGTAGAGAACCGAGGCTACAAGTGCAAACCAATTCGGCATAAATTCTTTAGCCAAGAAAAAGAAAACAACAACACTTAGAAAACCTGCAACTGCAAAGGGCAGTCTAATCCAGTATTCATCGTAGCCGCCCGTGACTGTCTCCATAAACCATGCTGCCATAAATTGCACCGGACCTTTTCGTTGATCGAACATGAATTTAACTGCGGGAATAGTCTTATCGGTATATAAGGTTTTAGTTTCGTCGCCGTAATAAGTTGAATGCCCAAGTTGAGATAGACGAACAACAAACGAAAGGATAAAAAATAGACCAACTGCTATTAAAAATAGATTCTTCTTAATGGTCATGACCTGCCAAATACTTACCGGCATCTATCGCCGCCATGCAACCATATCCGGCAGCCGTTATAGCCTGTCTATATCTAAAATCCGAAACATCTCCGCCAACAAAAATGCCCTTTTTAGAGGTCTTAGTATTATCTGTGACTTTTACATAACCTAATTCATTGAGTTCAACCAGATCTTTTAGATAATCTGTATTTGGTTTATGACCGATAGCTACAAATAGACCTTGAACATCGTCCAAGGTAGTTACCTCGTTTGTTTTATTGTTTAGGATCTTAAGACCGGTAACTGATTCTGTTCCTAAAACCTCCTGAACTTGTGAGTTAAATAAAAACTCAATTTTCGGATCATCGAAAGCTCTTTGCTGCATAATCTTGCTTGCGCGCATCTCTTCTTTTGATCCTCTAACCAATATTGTAACTTTATTTGCAAATTTAGTTAGATAAGTGGCTTCCTCCATTGCAGAGTCTCCGCCGCCTACAACAACAACATTTTTATTTCTGAAAAAGAAACCGTCACATGTAGCGCACGCCGAAACACCTTTTCCACGTAATCTCTGCTCACTTTCTATATTCAGCCATTTCGCAGAAGCACCAGATGCAACTAATAAAGATTTGCCTTGAAATTTTTTCCCGGAGTCAGTCTCAACCTCAAACCCACCTGAAATCTCAGCCACCTTTACAACATTATCGTCTAAAAACGTCGCTTCATACTTTTCGGCCTGTTTTCTAAACTTTTCAATAAGCTCGGGCCCCAAAATTCCTTCAGGAAAACCCGGATAATTATCAACATCAGTTGTAAGTGTTAACTGACCCCCTGCTGGATTTCCAGCAATAACCAAAGTTTTCAGATAACCTCTCGAAGCATATATTGCTGCCGTTAAACCGGCAGGACCGCCGCCTATTATTATTACGTCAAATAGTTCACTCATGGGATATATTATACATCAGTATAAAAATGCATCTAGACAAGAATATTCTGGTATGCATAATACATTATTAGTAAGTAATGAATTTTAATACGCGCAGAAAATACCGCGTAAGAAGTCTGCCTATGCCAAAAGAAAAAAACAAAATTAGCAATAAACCCGTAGATAAGAAAAAAAGTAAGTCCTCGTATGACACTGAAGGAGAAGAGCATATAATTATAAGTACCGAGCTCGAAGACGAAGAACCCGAAGAAAGTCCTCACGCAGAATTAGATCCCGAAGTTCTAGAAGCTTTAAATGTTAAAAAGAAGCCCAAACAGAAACAAAGCCACGGGGTAGACTACATTCCGGAACTTGAGAGGGACATCGAGTTTTCTGACACAGATGACGATCTTTAAGGTTTAACAGTCTCGGCAGGCTAACATACATATGTCCAAACTACTACTAAAGCTGCAGGGGCTGAGATCGCTCAACCGAACGATTTTTCCGCCATATCTATTCGTATACGACGATATACTGATCTATAAAAAACGAAAATGGATTTGGGTGAAGGAAATTTCCATATCTTACGGTCAAATATCGCAGGTTACCTTAAATAAGGGCATTTTCTTTTCCAGTTTAGACATTTACTCGGCCGGAACTGACAATATTGTTCTGAGGTTCATACCTACCGAACCCGCAGTAAAAGCTAAAAAGATTTTAGATCAAAAAGTCTATCACTCGCACGCCAAACATCAGCAGGTTGAAACCGGCTCGAAAGTTACACTTAGCGATTACGAAAAATCATTAAACAGACTCCAGGAATTGCTAAATAAAAACAAAATAAGTCAAAGGGATTTTCACAGAAAAAAGTCAGAGCTTATTAAAGATTTATAACATATGCCGTTAGTAAGAGATTTTAAACCGACAGAACATATTTCACCCATAATTGGTTACTCGTTGGTTCTGTTTTTCTTGGGAGTTGGCGACTCCCTCATGTCTTATTCAACCCCCATCTATATTGAGAGCAAAGTGAATAGTGCGTTCTTGATGGGAATAATTTTATCCACTTCTTCACTTTTTGGTATGTTTCTTGATTTTATTATTAGCAAAAAATTTTGGAACAGAAAGTACGTGTTCTTTATTAAACTGGCTTTCCTAACCACACTGTTTTTCCCATTAATACTGATTTTTATGCCCGGCAAACCCTTGTTTTTTGTTATGGCCATGCTTACGTGGGGCGCTTATTACGAATTTAAAGGATTTTCAAATTTTAACTTTATCCATAAACACATGTCGCCCGATAAACATGCGCTCGCATGGTCGATACTAAATACTTTTAATTCAATTGCTTATTTTATCGGACCAATGATCAGTGTGTTATTGCTTGAAATAGGGGAGAAGACTTCGTTTTACGCTGCGATCCTTCCATTTGCAGTTGCTGCGCTGACATTTCATTTCTTTAGGAAGAAATTTCACGGAGCATCGGACACAGAAGGCATAAACTTGTTGCAACAACAAGAAGAAAAAAATATTGTACTTGAGACCGGAATTATAAAATCGTTAATAAGCAGAGCTTGGCCGATGGTAATTTTTGGAGCATCTCTATGGCTTTTAGATTCCAGTTTTTGGACAATCGGAACTCTTTATTCTCAAGAACTTAAGGAAGTAAACCGGCTTGGGTCATTTTTCTTTGCTGCATACATGATTCCGCCTATCTTTACAAGCTTACTTGCGCCACACATATATTCAAGGTTTGGCAAGAAAAAAACTGCTTTTACTGCAGCGTTGGTGTCCGCGCTAATGCTTTTGATTATGTCAATTTCTACAAATATTATATTTATACTTGTATGCGTGTTTCTTGTATCAGTATTCTCGAATCTGGCTCTAATACTCAACTACGCTGTGTTTGAGGACTTTGTGGCGCGACTAAATAGGTATGGAAATGACATGGTCGCGATGGAGCAGATATCTGCAAGCCTTGCGTACGTAATAGGTCCGGTGTTGTTGGGCTATATCTCTACTTTGGTTGGATATCAACACACTTTCTCGTTTGTGGGGATTTTAATAGGCTCAATCAGCATTGCGTGCCTTGTTGCAGTCCCAAGAAAGATTAAAATGCCGCAAATGGAGCTAAAACACCTTAATTCCAACTAGTTTGAACTTTACTTTTTAATGATAAAATACTAGAGTAATAACCTGGATCTATGCGGTGGTAGTTCAGTTGGTAGAACGTCTCCCTTCCAAGGAGAAGGTCGCCGGTTCGAGCCCGGTCCGCCGCTCCAGAAATTGGTGTTGTTGGCGAGAACCGAGCGAGCGCAGCGAGCGTCTTCGAGCCCGGTCCGCCGCTCCAGAATTTACTTACAATTGCGTGCGCCTGTAGCTCAGCGGATAGAGCAGTTCCCTTCTAAGGAAAAGGTCGCAGGTTCGATTCCCGCCAGGCGCGCCATATAAGAGTTTCCCTTAATAGGGGTGAGTGGTGGAATATGGACATGCCCATACTTTCACCATTGGTGAAAGGGTGCATACACGGTGGACTTTAGCGCGAAGCGCGTAAGGACACCAGAAGTAAAAGCTTTTTAATATATTAAAAACCATGGTTTTTCCTGGGCGAGTGGTGGAATGGCATACACGGTGGACTTAAAATCCACTGACCGCAAGGTTATGAGGGTTCGACTCCCTCCTCGCCCACCAGTATTTTATGTTGTTGTGACAACTCTGTTATTACCAAACCCAAGAAGATGTCGAACTTTTCTTGTATAATTTTTGTATGAGTGATTTTGTTCCAAACGAAGAAACATTAGAAAAACTTACATTTATAGATAACATCCAAAAAGATGCGGAAAAAGAAGGATTTAAACTATGGCATTGTGGATCTTGGGCAATAACAGCAATGCTGGGTTATTTCTTTAAAGACTTAAAAGACGTGGATGCTGTTGTTAGGACCCAAGAGGATAAAGTTAAATTGGGTAAGATCGTGGAAAAGTATGGGTTTAAGTTTAGTGTTGAACATCCGTGGGGGCCTGTGGAATATTCAAATGGCCAGTATGAAATTGAGTTTGGTTCTGCAGATGACAAAAGAAACCTTTATTACAATACAACACTTTCCGAAAACTATTATGGAAATATAAACGGTGTAAAGCTTTACATAGCAGATCCGCAGACTATCTTAAAAAGCAGATATGAAATGATTAAAGCGGGATATAAAAAATTGGATAATACACAAAAGTTTGTAATAAAAACCATAGAAAATTTTATCTCTCACAACTCAAAGAATTTACCATAACTGTTCGCACGTCCTGACAGATGGCCCACCAAAAACCCAAGAGGGTGTAAAACTGATGCGGTTGCAATGTAAAAGCATCGTTTGTTTTGTGACTATTATAATTTTATTTTTATTATCCACTGATTATAGTTAGTAAACTCTTTCATACAAATTTGAGGTAAGTTCTATTCTATGCTATAACTACGGCAATAATCCCAATAACTCATGAAAGGAGACAGAAGAATGAGTACTTTGAAACCCAAGAACTGGGTGTTTCTTATCCCCGAAGATGCGGCTGCAACGCTTATTCTTTACGCTCCTTTGCACAAAATTGCTGTAAGAGTCTCGCCACAAGCGGGGGACTTATTGGTACCAATCCTCGACGGAAGACAGGAAGATGTGACAGATTCCCCTCAAAAAGACGAACTGATGGGGTTTTTGGCAAGTAACAATCTTCTTGAATTACCTAAAGGATGGGCATCTGTACAAAGCAACGCGGGCAAAGGAAAAGCCAAGATCACAATGTCGTTAACGAACAAGTGCAACCTTAGATGTATTTATTGCTACGCTAAAACCGGCGTGGATTATACTACCATGACCTGGGAAGTAGCAAAG
>Ga0208375_1001254_pt1 | contig 29898 bp, 32 predicted proteins | sample RifOxyD1_FD_184038 | JGI IMG/M metagenome (GOLD analysis project Ga0208375, IMG submission 184038) | Soil microbial communities from Rifle, Colorado - Rifle Oxygen_injection D1 (SPAdes) | ecosystem: Environmental > Terrestrial > Deep subsurface > Rock core/Sediment | place: Rifle, Colorado...
GGTTGGGACGTGACGGCGGGTCGCAGCATCGGCTTTCATCGTGTGGCGTCTTCGTTGTCCAGCAACGGGCGCAGGCGCGCATCGATCGCATCGCGGGCACGGAAGATGCGCGAGCGCACCGTGCCGATCGGGCACCCCATGCGCTCGGCGATCTCGTCGTAACTCATGCCATCGACCTCGCGCAGCGTGATGGCGGTGCGCAGGTCCTCGGGCAGGCCATCGACGGTCTCCATCACCGTGCGCTCGATCTCCTGGCGCAGCAACTCGCGCTCGGGGGTGTCGGTATCGCGCAGCCGCATGCCGGCATCGAACTGCTCGGCATCGCCCGCGTCGATGTCCGCCGCGGGTGGACGTCGGTTCTGCGCAACGAGGTAATTCTTGGCGGTGTTCACTGCGATGCGGTGCAACCATGTATAGAACTGGGAATCGCCCCGGAAGTTGCCCATCGCGCGATAGGCGCGGATGAACGTCTCCTGGGCCACGTCTTGGCATTCGCTCCAGTCGGACACGTAGCGCCCGATCAACCCGACGATCCGATGCTGGTAACGGCGAACCAGCGCATCGAAGGCCGTGCTGTCGCCACGCTGGACGCGCCGCACCAACTCCTGGTCGAACTCGTCGGCGGATGCCTGTGCAACGTCTTTTTCGGCCATGCCGTGCCGGCACTCCTGTCTGCTCGGCGTTGGCCGAACGATGTGACCCCCCCGCCGGGGAAAAGTTCCGACCCGCGGGCTCTGCCTGAACACGTGGGGTCGCGCGGGCCGCTCCGCAACTCGTTGCGGCGCCTGCACCCGATTTGACGCCGTCGAAACAACGCCCGGATGATAGCGGCCCTCCCCATACGTGAACGGATGGTGCCGCGATGACCGCAGGGCGCGACGCGCTACCCGCCTTCGACGGGCTCCGTGCCCGGCACTGGCACACCCAGACGCGCGCCGATGGCGTGCTGGTCCTCTCTTTCGACCGCGAAGGCGCCTCGGTCAATACGTTCTCGCAGGACGTGCTGATCGAGCTGGACGCCCTCCTCGAGCGCCTCGCACTGGACCCGCCCAAGGCACTGGTCGTGCGCTCGGGCAAGGACAAGGGTTTCGTGGCCGGCGCCGACATCAAGGAATTCCAGGCCTTCGACCAGAAAGGCACGGTCGGCGACGCCATCCACCGTGGCCAGCAGGTCTTCCAGCGGCTCGCGGAACTGCCCGTCCCCACCGTCGCCGCGATCCACGGCTTCTGCATGGGCGGTGGCACCGAGATGGCGCTGGCGTGCCGCTACCGCGTCGCCAGTGATGACGCCTCCACCCGGATCGGCCTGCCGGAAGTGAAGCTGGGCATCTTCCCCGGCTGGGGCGGCAGCGTGCGCCTGCCGCGCCTGATCGGCGCGCCGGCCGCATTCGACATGATGCTGACCGGCCGCAGCCTGACGGCGAAGGCCGCCCGCGCCAACGGGCTGGTCGACAAGGTGGTGCCGGCCGACCAGCTGATCGATGCCGCGGCCGCGCTGGCCCTGAAGGGCGTGCAGCGGCCCTTCAAGCAGCGCTTCCTGGGCTGGCTGACCAATACCCTGCCCGCCCGCCGCCTGCTGGCGCCGATGCTGGCCAAGCAGGTCGCCCGCAAGGCGCGCAAGGAGCACTACCCGGCGCCGTACGCCCTCATCAACAGCTGGTCGCGCGCCGGAGGCGGCGTGCAGTCGCGGTTGGCCGCCGAGCGCAAGGCCGTGGTGCGACTTGCGTCCACGCCGACGGCGCGCAACCTGATCCGCGTGTTCTTCCTGCAGGAGCGTCTCAAGGCCCAGGGCAGCGGCGAGCACGGCATCACCCACGTGCATGTCATCGGCGCCGGCGTGATGGGTGGCGACATCGCGGCGTGGTCGGCCTACAAGGGCTTCCAGGTCACGCTCGCCGACCGCGAGCAGCGCTACATCGACAAGGCAATGGAGCGCGCCGGCGAGCTGTTCACCAAAAAGGTGAAGGACGAGGCCAAGCGGCCGCAGGTGGCCGCGCGCCTGAAGGGCGACCTGGCCGGCGACGGCGTGGCCCGGGCGGACCTGGTGATCGAGGCGATCATCGAGCAGGCCCAGGCCAAGCGCGACCTGTACGCGCAGCTGGAGCCGGCGATGAAGGACGACGCGCTGCTGTCCACCAACACCTCGTCGATTCCGCTGACCGAGCTGCGCGAACACATCCGCCGTCCGGCCCAGTTCGCCGGCCTGCACTACTTCAACCCGGTCGCGCTGATGCCGCTGGTGGAAATCATCCGCCACGATGCGATGGCACCGGCCACCGAGCAACGCCTGGCGGCGTTCTGCAAGGCGATCGACAAGCTGCCGGTGCCAGTGGCGGGGACGCCCGGCTTCCTGGTCAACCGCGTGCTGTTCCCCTACATGCTGGAAGCCGCCACTGCGTATTCGGAAGGCATCCCGGGCGCGGCGATCGACAAGGCCGCGGTGCGCTTCGGCATGCCGATGGGCCCGATCGAGCTGATCGACACCGTGGGACTGGACGTGGCGGCTGGCGTCGGCGAGGAGCTGGCGCCGTTTCTGGGCCTCCCACTGCCGCAGGCGCTGGCCGGTGGTACCGAGGCCGGCAAGCGCGGCAAGAAGGACGGCCAGGGCCTGTACAAGTGGGAGAACGGCAAGGCGGTCAAGCCCGAGCTGCCCAAGGACTACCAGCCGCCATCCGACCTCGAGGACCGCCTGATCCTGCCGCTGCTCAACGAGGCAGTGGCCTGCCTGCACGACGGCGTGGTCGAGGACGCGGACCTGCTGGACGCCGGCGTGATCTTCGGCACCGGCTTCGCGCCGTTCCGTGGCGGCCCGATCCAGTACATCCGCGAAACCGGTGTCGATGCGCTGCTGCAGAAGCTCACGCAGTTGAAGGCGCATCATGGCGACCGCTTCGCGCCGCGGCCGGGCTGGGATAGCCCGAAACTGCGGCCCGCACCGGGTGACGGTCACCCCGCCTGATCCACGGGAGACACTCGCCCACGAAAAAGCCCCGCACGATGCGGGGCTTTTTTTCGTTGCGTGACGCGCACCGCTACATGGTGTGCGTGGCGCGGTCCGAGTTGAGCGTGCCGGCAAGCAACGCCTCGATCTTGCCCTTCACCGCCTCGCCCTCGGCACTTTCGTTGAACTGCACGCCGATGCCCGCCGGCCGGTTGCCCTGGGCGCCGACCGGCGTCACCCACACGACCTTGGCCGCGACCGGCATGCGTTCGCTCGATTCGGGCAGGGTCAGCAGCAGGAAGACTTCGTCGCCGAGGAAGTAGCGTTTGGGCGTGGCGACGAAGATGCCGCCGTGCTTCAGGTACGGCATGTAGGCGCTGTACAGCGCGGCCTTGTCCTTGATCGCCAAGGTCAGGATGCCCTGCCTTGCACCGCCTGCTGCCGCCATCATCCGCCCCCGTAGCCGTCAACGTGCGCCATCGTGGCGCGCCTTCGCATCCGGCCGCGCGGCGCCGGCGCGCCAGGCCATCAGCAGTTCCACCACCGCCAGGTCCGCGCGCACCGTGGTGCGCAGCAGGTCGCGGGTCCGGTTCGCCTGATCGAACCAGGCCGCCAGACTGCGCGTCCGCGTCGGGTCGGTCAAGCGCTCGCCCGCGCGCGCCACGGCCAGGTCGGCTGCATGGCGCAGCCGCAGCGCGGCGTGTTCGTCGGCGGTCCATCGCTGCGCGGTTTCCAGCGGCGTGCGCTTGCCCTGCGCTATCGCATCGAGATCGCTCCCCACCTCGCGCCGCAGCGCCATGCCTTCGCTGCCAAGCCAGTCGTCGGCCTGGCCCGGGTGGCCGCGTGCGGCGTCCAGCGCCTCTTCGGCCGCACCGGCGGGATGGCCCTGCGCCTGCAGCCACTGCAGTGCCTCCTCGCGCGGCGGCAGGCGGAATTCCAGGCGCTGGCAGCGGCTCCGGATCGTCGCCGGCAGCCGTGCCGGATTGGCGCTGACCAGCCAGAGGTATCGACCGGGCACGGGCTCTTCCAGCGTCTTCAGCAGTGCGTTGCAGGCGGCATGGTTGACCGCGTCGGCCGGGTCGATGATCACCACCTGCGCCCCGCCGTACTGGGGCGTGAGCGAGAGCTGTTCCGACAGCTGGCGGATCTGCTCGATCACGATCTCGGTACGCAGCCGCGCGCCGTCCTTGGTCGTAATGAACGACACGACGCGGTAGTCCGGATGCGCGCCCGACGCCAGCAACCGGCATCCGCGGCAGCCCCCACAGGGGCGCGGCACATCGGTGGCGTCGCACAGCAGGCGCGCGGCCAGGCGTTCGGCCACCGCGCGCTTGCCCAGTTGCGCGGGGCCACAGAACAGCAACCCGTGCCCGAGGCGACCGGCGTCCAGTGCGGCGGCAGCCTGGTCGTGGATCCGCTGCTGCCACGGTGCGAGCGCGCTGGGCGTCACCGCGCGCGCTCCATGTGTTCCTGAAGGTGCCCGACCGCGGCTGTGGCCACCATCTCCAGCGGCTGCGAGGCGTCGATCACACGAAAGCGCTCCGGGTGGGCCTGGGCGCGGCCGAGATACGCTGTTCGCACGCGCTCAAAGAAGTCCTCGCGCTCGGATTCGATCCGGTCGGCGTCGCCGCGCCCGCGCATGCGCGACAGCCCCACCTGCACAGGGACATCAAGCAGCAGCGTCAGGCCGGGCTCAATGCCCACGACGCGGCGTTCGAGTTCGGCAATGAACTGCACGTCGCCGCCCCGCGCGCCACCCTGGTAGGCGTAGCTGGCGTCGGTGAAGCGGTCGCTGAGCACCCAGGCGCCGCGCTCGAGCGCAGGCAACACGGTTTCGCGCACGTGCTGCGCGCGGGCGGCGAACATCAGCAGCAGTTCGGTTTCCGGTGCGGGCGGCTCGTGGCGGGGGTCGAGCAACAGGTCGCGGATCTGCTCGGCGAGCGGGGTACCGCCGGGTTCGCGCGTGCACACCACCTCGTGCGCGCCGGAGGCCAGCGTGTCGCGCAGCGCCGCCAGCACGGTGGACTTGCCGGCGCCCTCGCCGCCCTCGAGCGTGACCAGGCGCGGCTGGCGAACCAGCGTCACTGCGTGTCCCGGGCCGGCTGCGGCGCACGCTGCGCCTCGCGGTAGCGCTGCACGTAGCGAGACACGGCGGCGTTGTGTTCGGCCAGCGAGTTGGAAAACACGTGTCGCCCGCTGCCATCGCCCACGGCGACGAAATACAGCGCATCGCCGTCGGCCGGGTCGGCAACCGCGGCCAACGCATCGACGCCGGGCATGGCAATGGGCGTGGGCGGCAGGCCGTCGCGGGTATAGGTGTTGTAGGGCGTGTCCGTTTCCAGGTCACGGCGGCGGATGTTGCCGTCGTAGCCGGGCCCGATGCCGTAGATCACGGTGGGGTCGGTTTGCAGGCGCATGCCGATGCGCAGGCGGCGCTCGAACACGCCGGCAATCTGCGGCCGCTCCTCGGCAATGCCGGTCTCCTTCTCGACGATCGAGGCCAGGGTCAGCATTTCATCGGGGGTCTTGAGGACGCTGTCGTCGGTTCGAGCCTCCCACGCCGATGCCAGCGCCTCGGCCATGGCTGCGTGGGCGCGCACCAGGACGTCCAGGTCGCTGTCGCCACGCGTGTACAGGTAGGTCTCGGGCAGGAAGCGGCCTTCCGGATGCTGGCCTGCATGGCCGAGCCTGGCCATCAGCGCGGCGTCGTCGAGCGCGGCGCTCTCCTGCTCCAGCGGCTTGGCCTTGGCCAGCGCGGCGCGCAGTTCGCGGATGTTCCAGCCTTCAACGATCGTGAAGCGATGGTGGATCACCCGGCCCTCGCGCATCGCCGTCAGCAGTTCGCGCGGGGTGGTGCCGGGTGCTAACGCATATTCGCCCACGTGCAGGCGGCCGTCGGCACCCAGCTCGCGCGCCAGCACGCGCCATTCGATCTCCTCGCCGGTCGTGACCCCGGCCTCGCGCAGCTTGCGCACCACCACCGGCAGCGAGTCGCCTGACTGCACCACCACGCTGGCGCCGTCTTCGAAACCCGAGATCGGCGCGTCGGCAAAACCCGCATAGCGCTGCCACAACACGAATGCGGCCGCCACGGCGGCCACCAGCAACAGCAGGAACACGAAGCCGAAACGGCGCTTGCGGGGTCGGGTCACGGCGTCTCCGGGGGAGCGGCAAATGCGGGATGGTCGAGGGCCAGAGCGCGGCGTGCGGCCGCCACGCGCGGATGCGGCGACCAGGTGCGATCACCGAGCCGGGCGACCGGCAGGATACCCCGCACCGCGTTGCACAGGAAAACCGCGTCGGCGCTTTCGACCTGCTGCGGCGAGAGGGTCTCGATGCACGCATCGAGCCGCGCCAGCGCCCACTCACGGCAGACGCCTGCAACGCCGCAGCGGTCGACGGGCGGCGTGCGCCACTGGCCATCGATCAAGGCAAAGACATTGGCTGCCGTGGCGCACACCACGTCGCCGGAAGTAGAACGCATGAGACCTTCGTCCGCGCCCGACATCGGGCAGCCGGGCGCCGTCCACTCCAGACGCGCCAGCACCTGCTCGAGCCGGTTGCAGTGCTTGATGCCGGCCAGCGCGGGCTGCTCGGCCAGGCGGACGTCGCACCAGCGCAGCGTGAGTCCGCCCTGCGTTGCGATTGGCGCGGGGTGGTGCGACACGATGCAGCTCGGCGCGGGCTCGGGCGGCGGCGCGTAGCCGCGGCCACCGGACCCGCGGGTGAGCAGCAGTTTGACGATGCCGTCGCCACCCTGGAACACGGTGGCGACCTGTCGCACGACATCCGCTTCGGCCGGCACCGGAATCCGTAACCGGGCTGCGCCCCGCAAAAGGCGGGACCAATGCGCGGGCCACCACGGAATGGTCCCGCCATGCGCCCGCATTGTTTCGAACAGCCCGTCGCCGTAGGCCAGCCCCCGGTCGTCGGCCGCGACCGTGCCGCCGTCCGTACCGTCCACCAGCACTTGCACGTTCACCCCTCCACGCCCAATGCACGCAACATGCCGCGCGCCTTGGCGCGCGTCTCGTCGAGTTCGCGCGCCGGGTCGGAGTCGGCCACGATCCCCGCCCCCGTCCGGAAGCGCAGCACGCTGCCCTCGCCTGCCGGCTCGAGTTCCGCGCTGCGGATCAGGATGTTGAGGTCGAGGTCGCCATCGCGGTTGAGCCACCCCATCGCGCCGGTGTAGGCGCCGCGGCCGGTGCCTTCCAGCTCGGCGATGATCTGCATGCAGCGCACCTTGGGGCAGCCGGTGATCGTGCCGCCGGGGAACGTCGCGCGTATCACCTCACCCGGCGTGGTCGCGGGCTTCAGCCGTCCGCGCACGTTGCTGACGATGTGGTGGACGTGGGCGTAGCTCTCCACCGTCATCAGCTCGTCGACTTCGACGCTGCCCGGCACGCACACGCGGCCGAGGTCGTTGCGCTCCAGGTCGATGAGCATGACGTGCTCGGCGCGCTCCTTGGGGTGGCCGACCAGTTCCTGCACGCGCGCGACATCGTCGTCGCCAGCAGTTCGCGGGCGCGTGCCTGCGATGGGTCGGGTCTCGACGAGGTCGCCCCTCACCGATACCAGCCGCTCGGGGGACGCACTGACCACCGCACCCTCGGTCGTCTCGAAGATGCCGGCGAACGGCGCGGGGTTGTTGTGCCGCAGGCGCGCGAACAGCCCGGCCGGTTCAAGAACCCGCTCGAACGTCGCCTGCCAGGCACGCGACAGGTTGGCTTGGAACACGTCACCTGCCGCCAGGTAGTCCAGCACGCGGCGAACGCCCGACAGGTAGCGCTCGGGGTCGTCCTCGCTGATCCGCGAAGGTGCCTGCCATTCGGGCATCACGGGTGGGCGCTCCGCGCTGTCGTGCTCGATGCTGTCGAGCAGCCGCTCGTGTCCGGGCTCGGCGACGGCGATGCATTCGCCGGTGGCATGGTCGCGCAGCACGGCGGCGTGGCACCGCAGGGCCAGGGCCACGGGCATCGCGCCGGGCGCGTCGGGCAGGTCCAGGACTGGCTCGACCTGACCGGCCAACTCATAGCCCAGCAGCAGCGCCCAGCCGCCCCGGAACGGCCAGCGTGGCTCGTCGCGGGCCGTGCGCTCGCGCTGCCAGGCGGCGTCCAGCGCGTGCAGGAAGTCGCCTTCGACGATGCCGCCGTCCTGGTTGCGCGTTATGCCATCGCGATCGAGCCGGAGGCTCTCGCGGCCGGCCATCAGCAGCAGGTCCCAACGACCCTGTGCCGTTCCGTGGGCACTGGATTCCAGCAGCAACGGGTAGCGCTGCGGCGCCTGGCGGTGCAGGTCGAGCAGGTCGATGGATGGCGGAAGCGCGCGGGTCAGGAGCATGGGGGTCTCATCATCGCGCCGGCAGCCGCCCGAACCCTTTGGCAGTCGACGGCAGGATGGGTCGCGGCGCCTTCGAGCATGCCGGCAGGTTCGGCCGGCATGCCGACCCGCGTGCATGCGAATGCCGCTGGCGGTCGATCAGATCCGCTTGAACACCAGCGTGCCGTTGGTGCCGCCGAAACCGAAGCCGTTGGACACCGCCACATCGACCCTGGCCTGGCGCGCCTCGTTGGGCACGTAGTCCAGGTCGCAGCCCTCGCCGGGCGCTTCCAGGTTGATCGTCGGCGGAATGATGCCCTCGTGCAGCGCCATCACCGAGAAGATCGCCTCGGCGCCACCGGCGGCGCCCAGCAGGTGGCCGGTCATCGACTTGGTCGAGCTGACCATCGTCTTGTAGGCATGGTCACCCAATGCGCGCTTGATCGCCCGCGTCTCGGCCACATCGCCCAGCGGCGTGGAGGTGCCGTGCGCGTTGAGGTACCCGACAGCGTCGACCCCCACGCCGGCATCCTTGAGCGCGGCGACCATGCAGCGCGCCGGGCCTTCGCCGTCCTCGCTGGGCGCGGTCATGTGGAACGCATCCGAACTGGCGCCAAAGCCGGCCAGCTCGCAGTAGATCCGCGCGCCGCGGGCCTTGGCGTACTCGTACTCCTCCAGCACCAGGATGCCCGCACCGTCGCCGAGCACGAAGCCGTCGCGGTCCTTGTCCCAGGGCCGGCTGGCGCGGGTCGGGTCGTCGTTGCGGGTGGACATCGCCTTCATGGCGCAGAAACCGCCCACCGACGTCGGCGACGAACCACGCTCGGCACCGCCGGCGATCATCACGTCGGCATCGCCGTACTGGATCATCCGCATCGCCATGCCGATGGAATGGTTGGACGTGGCGCAGGCCGACACGGCGGAGAAGTTGGGGCCCTTGATGCCGGTCAGCAGCGAGACCTGGCCGGGCAGCATGTTGATGATGGTGCTGGGCACGTAGAACGGCGAGATCTTGCGCGGGCCGCCATCGTGGAACTTGATGGTCTGCTCCTCGATGCCCAGCAGGCCACCGATGCCCGAGCCGATCAGCGCGCCGATGCGCTCGGCGTTGGAGTCGTCCACGGTGAGGCCAGCATCTTCCATCGCCATCAGCGAGGCGGCCACGCCGTAATGGATGAACTCTTCCATCTTGCGGGCGTCCTTGGGCGACACCCACTTGCCGATGTCGAAGTCGCGCACTTCACCGGCGATGCGCGTGGTAAACGCCGAGGGGTCGAAATGGGTGATCGGGCCGATGCCGGACCGGCCGTTGACGATGCCGTCCCAACTGGTGGCCAGGTCATTGCCCAGCGGTGACACGATGCCCAGACCGGTAACGACGACGCGACGCTTCGACATGGAGAACTCCGACTGCGGCCGGCGCCGTCGGTGGCGCATCGACCGGAAGAAAACAGGTTGGCGGTGGTGCTGCGACGCAGCCACCCGCCTGCGGGTGCCTTCCGTCGCACGACCCGGACCATGCGGCCCGGATCATTGAAACCGGATCATTGAAAAACGCGGGGCCGCAACGCGGCCCCGGTGTACTGCTGCACGGACGGCATCGCCGCCCGCAGGGCGCCTTACGACTTGACGTGCGCCTTGACGTAGTCGATCGCCTGCTGCACCGAGGTGATCTTCTCGGCTTCCTCGTCCGGGATCTCGCACTCGAACTCTTCCTCGAGGGCCATCACCAGCTCGACGGTGTCGAGCGAGTCCGCGCCGAGGTCGTCGACGAACGAAGCGTTGTTGGTGACTTCCTCTTCCTTGACGCCCAGCTGTTCGACGACGATTTTCTTGACGCGCTCTTCGATGCTGCTCATCTGTGCTCACTCCTCCCGGGGCGGGATTTTTCGATGGAATAGTCTAATTGAATCGGTGGCGATCGCGAACGTGCGGGAAACGCCTTTTCGATCAATGGGTTGCCGGCCCTTCCTGGGCCCTTGCGCCCGGTGGCGCAAGTGCGGTCACGGCATGTACATGCCGCCGTTGACGTGCAGGGTCTCGCCGGTGATGTAGGCCGCCGACGGGCCGGCCAGGAACGCCACGGCGCGTGCGATGTCGGCCGGCTCGCCCAGGCGCCCCAGGGCGATTTGGTCGAGCATCCCCTTCTTGGCGTCCTCGGGCAGCGACCGCGTCATGTCGGTATCGATGAAACCGGGCGCGACGACGTTCACCGTGATGCCGCGGCTGCCGATCTCCCGCGCCATCGACTTGCTGAACCCGATGATCCCGGCCTTGGCGGCGGCGTAGTTGGCCTGGCCGGCATTGCCGGTCACGCCGATCACCGAGGCGATGTTGATGATGCGGCCGCGGCGCGCCTTCATCATCGCGCGCATCACCGCTTTGCTGGTGCGGTAGACGCTGGTCAGGTTGGTGTCGAGGATCGCCTGCCAGTCCTCGTCCTTCATGCGCATCAGCAGGTTGTCGCGCGTGATGCCGGCGTTGTTGACCAGGATCGACACCGGGCCGATGTCACTGGCGATGCCGTCGATCAGTGCTTCGATCGACGCGGGGTCGACCACGTCCAGCACGCGGCCATGGCCGCCCTGGCCCGCCAGCCGCTCGCCGATCGCCTTCGCGCCGGCCTCCGACGTCGCCGTGCCGACCACCGTCGCGCCCTGCGCGGCCAGTTCGTCTGCGATCGCGGCACCGATGCCACGGCTGGCGCCGGTGACGAGGGCGACCTCACCCTTCAGGAGTTGTTCGCTCATGGAAGATCCTTTCATTCGATTGGGGTTTCAGCCGCCATCCCGACCGTAACGCCCGGACAGACCGCGTTCGCGGCTGAAGCCGCTCCTACAGGATTACGGTTGACTCGAGCCTGTCGCCAGCGCGGCGTCGATATCGGCCGGCGTGCCCAGCGCGCGCGCGTCGAGCGACTTGTCGATGCGCTTCACCAGCCCCGTCAGCACCTTGCCCGGGCCGCACTCGTGGACGCGCGTCGCACCGCGCGCGGCCAGGGCCTGCACGCAGCCGGTCCACTGCACCGGCAGGTACAGCTGGCGCACCAGCGCATCGCGGATCGATTCGATGCCGTCGTGCACTTCGGCGTCGACGTTCTGCACGACGGGCAGCGACGGCGCATGCCAGTCGATGTCCTTCATGGCCTCGGCCAGGCGGTTGGCGGCCTCGCGCATGAGCGGCGTGTGCGACGGCACCGATACGGCGAGCTTCACCGCCTTGCGCACGCCACGCTCGGCCAGCAGCGCCAGCGCGCGCTCCACGGCTTCGGCATGCCCGCCAATGACGATCTGTCCGGGCGAATTGAAATTGGCCGGCACCACGACTTCCTTGCCCGACACCGAATCGCAGACCTCCTGTACCAGCGCATCCTCCGCACCGAGCACCGCGGCCATGGCGCCGGTTCCGGGAGGCGCGGCGTCCTGCATCAGCTGGCCACGCAGGCGCACCAGTCGCGCCGCATCGGCCAGCGACAGCGCGCCGGCCGCGACCAGGGCGGCGTATTCGCCCAGGCTGTGACCCGCGAGCTGCGCCGGCCGTGCGCCACCGCGCTCGTTCCAGAGACGCCACACCGCGACACCCGCGGCCAGCAGCGCCGGCTGGGTGAACTCGGTCTGGTTGAGCTGCTTTTCGGGACCGTCCTGGGCGATCGACCACAGGTCGACGCCAGCGCCCTCGCTCGCCTCGGCGAACGCCTGCTTGATGACCGGGCTCGCCTGGGCCAGGTCGGACAGCATGCCCAGCGACTGCGAACCCTGGCCGGGGAACACGAAGGCCAGCTGCGGATCGGTCGAAGCGGTGGCGGGTTCAGTCACGCGCGGTTCCTTGCGGGAAGAACGCGCCATGATACGAGCGAATGCGAGGAGGCGTCTGTACCCGCGCGTACAGTTGACGTCGGAGCGGAAACCCTGCAGCCCTGAAAGCAGCGAGGGACCTGCTTCACCACCGATGGCGATGATGCAGATCCCTCGACAGGTTCGAACGAGGGCCGCTCAGTAGCGCAGCAGCGCAGAGCCCCAGGTAAACCCGCCGCCGAAGGCTTCCAGCAGCAGCAGCTGGCCGCGCTGCACGCGACCGGACCGCACCGCCTCGTCCAGCGCCAGCGGCACCGAACCCGACGACGTGTTGCCGTGCCTGTCGACCGTCACCACGACGCGATCCATCGGCATGTCCAGCCGCTTGGCGGTGGCCTCGATGATGCGCAGGTTGGCCTGGTGCGGGATCAGCCAGTCGATGTCGTGCCGGTCCAGCCCGTTGGCCTCCAGCGTTTCCTCGACGACCGAATCCAGCGCCTTGACCGCATGCTTGAAGACCTCGTTGCCGGTCATCAGCACGCGCACGCCGGCGTTGTGCTCCTCGGGCTTGAACCCGACCGACACGCCCACCGGGTTCCACAGCAGTTCCTTCTTGCCGCCGTCGGCGTGCATGTGCGTGCTGAGGATGCCGGTCTCGGTATCTGCCTTGAGCACCACCGCGCCGGCGCCGTCGCCGAACAGCACGCAGGTGCCGCGGTCGGACCAGTCGAGCATGCGCGTGAGCGTTTCCGAACCGACCACCAGCGCCGTGCGCGCGGCACCGGAGCGGATGAACTTGTCGGCGATCGTCAGCGCATAGACGAAGCCCGAGCACGCCGCGTTGACGTCGAACGCCGGGCAGCCGTTGGCGCCCAGCCGGTGCTGCAGGAGGCACGCGGTGGACGGGAAGATCAGGTCGGGCGTGGTGGTGCCCAACACGATGAGGTCGAGTTCTGACGCATCCACGCCCGCGGCCTCCAGCGCACGAATCGATGCGTGGTACGCGAGGTCGCCGGTGGTTTCGCCTTCGGCGGCCACGTGGCGCTCGCGGATGCCGGTGCGGGCGGCGATCCACTCGTCACTGGTATCGACCAGCTTGGACAGGTCCTCGTTGGTCAGGACCTTTTCAGGCAGGTAGCTGCCGGTACCGGCGATGCGGGCGTAGACGCCACCAGCCGGAACGGAAGGAGCGGATGCAGCGCGATCGGTCATCTACGGTTCCCGCGTCAGGTGTCCGGGGCCGGTTTCGCGGCCTGGGCCATTGGAAGGCTGGAACCGCCGGCATGCGCGGCGGGATCCACCGCTGGCCCGGACAGGCAATCCCCAGTGGGGCTGGCACCTGCCGGGAGGCCGGCAGGGATGCAACCGCCGCCGGTGCCGCGAAGGGGCACCTCGGCTGCGCGCGGCCTGGTTACGGGCCGCACGCGTACGACGGGAGATTACTCCTCGTCGGCAACCTGCGACTTGGTGTCGATCACCTTCTTGCCGCGGTAGTAGCCGTCGGCGGTGACGTGGTGGCGCAGGTGGGTCTCACCGGTGGTCGGGTCGGTCGCCAGCTGCTTGCTCGACAGCGCATCGTGCGAACGACGCATGCCACGCTTGGACGGGGAGACGCGGGATTTCTGGACAGCCATGGTCTTGCTCCAAGGAAAAACCGGGTGATCAGGGACCCGGGGCCACTATTCGGTTCGTTTGTCTTTCAGGGCCGCCAACGCCGCGAACGGGTTGACGCGTTCAACTTCTTCTTCAGGCGCCGGCCAGTCCTGCTCCATCGCCTCGGTGCCCGGGGACACCGGCACCACCGGCACGGCCAGGATCAGCTCGTCCTCGACCAGCTCGACCGCCCGCACCATGCCGTCCTCCGGCACCAGCATCGGCTCGTAGTCCGGCGGCAATGCCGCTTCGTCGGCCTCGTCGCGGATCAGGCCGAGCCGCTGCTCGATCCGGACCGGCAACTCGAACCGCTGCAACGATCGCTGGCACAGCAGCGGCAGGGCGGTTTCGGCCTGCAGCTCGACGTAGGGCACCTTGAAGGTGTCGGTATCGAACTGCAGCGAGAAAACGACCTCACCGCGGGTGTCCACGAGACTGTCGGCCAGCCGGGTCAGCGCCGCGAGCGGCAGCCGTCCTTCGACGCGCCGACGTGCCGCCACCATGCGCCAGATATCCAGTGCGTCGTGGCTTGCGTCAGGGCTACGTGGCACATCGGCAGGCATAAGCCGGGGAATGGTAAGGACCGACCCCTCCCCTGTCAAACCAAAATCCCTTGCGGAACGGCGATTTGCGGGCTCATTTGCCCGCGTCCGGCACGCACGGCAGACTGGCCGTTCATTCCCAGTCGTACACGCCGTGGCCGCAACGCTTCTTTTCATGACCCTCGCGCTGGCCGCCGGCCTGCTGTTGCTGGCCCTGCGTCGCCGCGGCGGGCGCCGGCAGCAGGCCGTCCGGGACGTGCTGGACGCGGCCGACGCCCTCGAACACCGCCTGCGTCAGGCCCGCGAGGAAATCGAGGCGGTCGTCGGCGAGGACGCCCAGGACCCCGTCCGCGACGCCATGCGCGAGATGCTACGGCAGCGCCTGTGGCTGCGCGACCATGGCGAGGACGCCAGCATCGCCCAGCTTGCGGAGGTTCGCAGCGAGATCGACGCGGCGCGCCGGCGCATCGACCAGCAGCTGAACCGGATCGAGCAGGCGCGCGCTTCTGCGGCGTGAGTGCCTTGGAGGCCGCCCGATGAGCGCACCATGAGCGCCCCCTCGCCGATGCCGCGCCTGATCCTCGGCTCGACCTCCCCGTACCGGCGCGAGCTGTTGGCGCGGCTCGGGCTGCCGTTCGATACGGAGGCACCGGAGGTCGACGAAACCGCGCTGGCGGGCGAGGCACCCGCCTCGCTGGCCGCCCGCCTGGCCATCGCCAAGGCCGAAGCCGTCGCGGCACTGCAACCCGGCGCCTGGGTGATCGGCTCCGACCAGGTCGCCGAACTAGACGGGTGCGCCCTGGGCAAACCGCACCGGCGTGATGTCGCCATCGCCCAGCTCCAGGCCCTGTCGGGTCGCGAGGCACGGTTCCACACCGCGCTGTGCCTGGCCCGCGTGACGGACGATGGCCAGCGCAGTTGCCTGCGCTCGGTCGACCTGACCGTGGTCCGGTTCCGCCCGCTGACGGGCGCCGAGATCGAGCGCTATGTCGATGCCGAGCAGCCGCTGGACTGCGCCGGCAGTTTCAAATGCGAAGGGCTGGGCATCGCTTTGTTCGATGCAATCGAAACCGCCGACCCCACCGCGCTGGTCGGCCTGCCGCTCATCGCCACCGCCCGGCTGATGCGCGAGGCCGGCTTCAACGTGCCCTGACGCCGACCGCGGCAGCGGTCAGTGCGCGGGCTCGACGTCGATCGGTACCTCCGGCCAGTCCTCGACACTGCCGTCGTTGCCGTGCAGGCGCAGCCCGAGCCAATGCCGACCGGGTTCGACGTCGCCCAGGTCGATCGTGCCGCGCAGCCCCACCCGCGGATGCTGCGGGTCCTTGGACGTTCGCCAGAACAGTGCGACACCCGGGTTTTCGATGCCGTACTCCAAGTCGCCGACCACCCTGCCGTCCAGCAGCGCCTCGACGCGTGCCAGGCCGACGCCGTCCTTGAAGGCCCAGCCTTCCAGGGTGAACTCGCGCCCCACCGTCGCGCCGCTCGCCGGGCTGTCGAGCCAGGCCATCGCCGGCGCCACGCACGGCCCCTCCGACGCGTGGCCGTCCAACCGGAACAGCAGGAATCGCTGGCGGCCATGGTCGACGTTGAGCACGCGCGGCGGCGGCAGCGGACCGACTGCGTCGCACAGCGCGTGGTAATGCTCCAGCAGGTTCTTGTACTGGACCTCGCTGACACCGGCGACCAGCAACACCGGTGCGTCCGCCCATTCCTCGCGGCCCTTGGTCTGCAATCCCCACAGGCGCAACTGCGGCGCACGGCCGTGGCGGTGGTTGAGCGGATGATCGAGCACCGGAATCGATGCATCGCCCAGCGCGAAGCCCAGCTCGGCGCCGACCTTGAAGTTGTCCGCGACCACCTGGGTGCCAGGCGGCATGTCGCCCAGCTCGTCCCGCACGGCATCGGCCAGCGAATCCCAACCGGCGAAGTTGGACGGGTACCACTTCTCGGCCGCCGTCCTCGCGCGCACCTCGGGAATCGACACGGCGACGTAATAGCCCAGCGTCAGCACCAGTCCCACTGCCGTGGTGCCCCACGTCAGGCTGCGCAACCAGCGTGGCCACTGCGACAGCACGAGGGGCAACAAAGGCAACAAGGCGAGATAGCCCGGCAGGGGCCAGTGGAAGCTGACGCGCTCGGTATCGGCGAAGAAGCCCAGTGCAAAGAATCCCAGCACCACCAGTCCACCCAGCAGCGCCAGGTAGCGCGACGCCGGGAGGGTGCTGCGCTGCCCGCGCCACGCCGCCAGCGCGAGGGCGGTAAACAGGAGCGGCGTAACCAGCAGCGCCTGGATCGCGATGAACCACAGCCCTTCGACGTGGAACGCCCACGGGTGCCGTTCGACCAGCTGGAACCGCAGGCCTGCATCGGCGTTGTCGAGGTTCCACACCACCAGCGGCGTCCACGCGGCGGCGCCGAAGGCAATCGCGGTCCAGACGCGCACGTCGCGCAACACGCGGCGTCCATCTGGCAGCAGCAACAACGCCACCAGCCCGACCCCGATGACGGCGATGAAGCGGTAATGGCTGAGCGCGCCGATCGCCAGTCCCAGCGCCAGCTCCAGCGCCGCGCCCGCGGTCACCCGTCGCAGCAGGCGCGCTCCGGCATCCACGCATAACAGTGTGGCCAGCGCCATCGCGGCGTCGGGCAGCGCCATCAACCCCAGCGTGCCCGCCAGCGGCAGCAGCAGCGCGAAGCTGCCGGCCTGCCAACCGCGCAGCTCGCCGAACTCGCGCGACGCGATGCGCACCACCATCAGCGGTACCAGTGCGGCCAGGACGAGGAACGGAAGGCGCAGCGCGAGCGGGTTGTCGCCACCCAACGTGACACCGAGCCGCGTCATCCAGGCCGTGAGGCCCGGCAGGTCGGAGTACGCCGCGGCCAGGCGCTGGCCCTCCAGCCAGTAGAACGCTTCGTCCACGAACAACGGCAAGCGCGCCGCGACCAGCAGCTTCACCAGCAACACAACCACGAACAACGCCCAGAACGTGCGCTGTGCCACCGACTCTTCCCGCATGGACGGGCGACCTCGCTACACTCGAAGTGAACAAAAAGGAGACCCACCCGATGGCGGCATCCCCTTCGACCGCGCGCATGCTACCCGACACGCTGCGGGCCGCCCTTGACGAGGCGCAGACGCAGGTCAACGCGCTGGTGCTGGGCAAGCCAATGGAGGTGCGCCTGGCGTTCGTCGCGTTGCTGTCGGACGGCCACCTGCTGATCGAAGACCTGCCGGGCCTGGGCAAGACCACGCTCGCGCACGCACTGGCTGCCACGCTCGGGCTGGACTTCCAGCGCGTGCAGTTCACGTCCGACCTGCTGCCCGCCGACGTGCTGGGCGTGTCGGTATTCGAACCGCAATCGCGACGCTTCGAGTTCCACGAAGGCCCGGTGTTCACCCAGGTACTGCTGGCCGACGAGATCAACCGCGCGCCGCCGCGCACGCAGAGCGCGCTGCTCGAAGCCATGGCCGAACACCAGGTCACCGTAGACGGCATCACCCACGCCCTGCCCGACCCGTTCTTCGTCATCGCCACGCAGAACCCGGTCGACCTCTCGGGCACCTACCCGCTGCCGGATTCGCAGCTGGACCGCTTCCTGCTGCGCCTGGCGCTCGGCTATCCGGGCGAACAGGCCGAGCGCGACCTGCTGGCGGGCAGCGACCGCCGCGCGATGATCGCCTCGACCATGCCCCTGCTCGACGTCGAGCAGGTGCGCGAAGCGCGGCGTGCAGTGCAGGCCATCCATGCCAGCGACGCGCTGATCGCCTACGTGCAGGCGCTGCTGGCGCGCAGCCGCAAGCACGCCGGCGTGCGCGTGGGCCTCTCGCCACGGGCCGGGCTGGCGCTGTTGCGTGCCGCTCGTGCGCATGCGTTGTTGCTGGGTCGTGGCCATGTCGTGCCCGAAGACGTCCAGGCGCTGTTTGGCGCCGTCGCCGCGCACCGGCTGGTGGCCGATGCCGATGCCGGCAGCGATGCGGCACTGGCCAAGGCGATCCTGCACGCGGTGCCCGTGGATTGAGCGCCATGCGGTCGATGCGCGATGCGTGGGCGGCGCCGTTTGCCGCACTGCGCGGCCGGATGCTGGCGTGGGCGCGGCCGCGCCACCCCGAATCCCTGCCCGTGCGTTTCGACCGCCGCCGCGTGTATGTCCTGCCCACGCGGTTCGGCCTGTTCTACGGCGTGTTGCTGGCAGCGATGCTGCTGGGCGCCCTGAACTACAACAACAATCCCGCCCTGCTGCTCGGCCTGCTGCTGGCCGGCGCCGGGCTAGCGAGCCTGATCGCCGCCCAGCTGCAGTTGAGTGGACTGGAGATCAGCGCCGTCGATGCAGAACCGGTGCCGGCCGGTCATCCGATGACCTTGCGCGTACACGCGCGTGCAGCGAGCGATCGCAGCCGCCGCGGACTCGGCGTCGCATGGGGCCACGGCGCGAACGATGCCGACGCCGCCCGCCTGCACCTGTCGGCCGGGCACGGCGAAACCGAACTCGTCCTTCGCACCACGCGCCGCGGGTGGTTGGACCTGCCGCGCCTGCAGGTGTGGACCACCCGCCCGCTGGGGCTGGCGCGTGCGTGGGGCTATGTCTGGCCGGAGTCGCCCGTGCTGGTCTATCCGCGGCCCGAAGCCTCCGGCCCGCCACTGCCGGCTGGTCGCGGCGAACAGGTGCAGGCGCGCCTGCACCCCAGCGGCGACGAGTTGCACCACCTGCGCAGCTATCGCCCGGGCGACAGCCGTCGCGCAATCGCATGGAAGCCCTCGGCCAGGCGCGACACCTTGCTGGTGCGCGAGTACGAACAGCCCCAAGGGGCGGATGTCGTGTTGGACTGGCGCGAATTGCGCGGGCTGGCGCACGAAGACCGCATCGCCCGGCTGGCCCGTTGGGTCGACGAGGCCGAGCGCGATGGCCGTCGCTTCCGGTTGTGGCTGCCGACGCAACCGGTGCTGGGGCCGGACCACGGCCCGGCACACCGGCACGCCTGCCTGCGCGCACTGGCGCTGATGCCGCATGGCTGACGCGGGCGCACCCTTGATGCTCGATGCGCCGACGCGGCGCGGCGTGCTCGCGGCGGCCGCCACGGGACTGCTGCCGCTGCTGCTGCAACTGCCACCGACCATCGGCATGACGATCGCCGCCGCGGCCGTCGTCGTCACCGCGCTGTCGTGGCGAAAACCGTTGCCGGCGCCGCTGCGCCTGCTGCTGACGCTGGCATTGCTGGCCATCGTACTCAACCTGACGGGCTTCTCGGTCGGGCGCGACAGCGGCTGCGCGCTGTTGGCGGCGATGCTCGCGGCCAAGCCATCGGAAACCTTCAACCTGCGCGATGCGCGGAGCCTGCTCGGGTTCGCGCTGTTCGCGCCGTTCGCGACCTTCCTGCTCGACCAGGGGCCGGTCGCACTCGCCTTGGGACTGCTGGCCGCGATCGCCGTGCTGCTGGCGCTGCTGCGCCTGGCGGATCTCGAGTCCGGCGACATCGCGTACCGGCCCCGGATTCGCGACCGCCTGGTGGCGATCGGGCGGCTGATGGCGATCGGGCTGCCGTTGGCACTGGCTGCGTTCTGGCTGTTCCCGCGGCTGGGCACGCCGCTGTGGGGCGTGCCGGAACGCGCGTTGTCGCGTCCCGGCCTGTCGGACACGATGCGCCCGGGCGAATGGGTCGACCTGATGAGCGATGACTCGCCGGCGTTGCGGGTGCAGTTCTTCGGCGACACGCCGCCCATGCAGCAGATGTACTGGCGCGGGCCGGTGCTGTGGGACTTCGACGGCCGCGAGTGGACGCAGCCGGGCTGGTTCCGCGCACTGCCGGCCGCGCCGATGGAGCCCGGCGACGTGCGCTGGGACTACCGCATCGAACTGGAGGCCACCGACCAGCGCCAACTGGTCGCGCTCGACCTGCCGCTGGCGGCGCCGGAGGGCGCGCGGCTGTCGCTGGACCACGGCCTGCATGTGCGCCGCCCGCTCACCTCGCTGAGCCGTTGGCGCATCCAGTCCGCGCCGCCGCGCCGCTATGAACCCGAGTTGCGCCGCACCCTGCGCAGCGCGGCGCTGGCGCTGCCCGACGGTTTCAACCCGCGCACCGTCGCGCTGGCCCGGCAATGGCGCCGCGAGGCGGGCAACGACGATGCCGCCATCGTCACGCGTGCGATGGATTGGATCCGCAGCGATTTCGCCTACACCCTGGGCACGCCGCTGCTGGGCCGGCACTCGGTCGACGAGTTCCTGTTCGACGAGCAGGCCGGCTTCTGCGAGCACTTCAGCTCGTCGTTCGTGGTGCTGATGCGCGCGGCCGGCATCCCGGCGCGCGTGGTCACCGGCTACACCGGCGGCTACTACAACCGCTTCGGCGACTACTGGATCGTCCGCCGGCTGGATGCGCACGCCTGGGCCGAGGTGTGGCTGGACGGCCGCGGCTGGGTGCGCGCCGACCCGACCGCCGCGGTCGCGCCCGAGCGCATCTACGACACCATCGAGGATCGCGCGGGCGTCAGTGGCGGCCTGTTCGGCGAGGCCGGCGGCCTGTCGCCCATGCTCGACATGTCCGACTGGCTGCGCCGCGGGTGGAACGACTTCGTCCTGGGGTTCGATGCCAGCCGCCAGCGCCAGTTGTTCCGGCCGTTGGGCCTGGGCGACATGGATGGCGCCCGCCTGGCCGCGCTGTTCTCGCTGGCCGCCGCGCTGGCGCTGCTGTGGATGGCGTGGCTGAGCCGTCGCGGCGAGCGCGAGCGCGACCCCATCCTTCGCGCGTGGCACGCGCTTGGGCGGCGCTACGCACGCTGGGGCCTGGAACCCATGCCGCATGAGACGGCGCGTGACTGGGCTACGCGGGTCGGCCGCGCGCGACCGCACCTGGCCGCCGAACTGAACGCGCTCAGCGAAGATTTCAGCAATTGGCGCTACGCTGCGCCTACCCCGGAGCGCGATGCCGTCCGCGACCTGGTACGCCGCATCCGCGCGCACCGGCCGTCCGCCCAGCGCCCCGCACGAACCACTGGAGAACGCCGATGAGACTCCCGCTGACCGCGCTCGCCGCTGCCGTGCTGCTGGGCGCGTGCGCCTCGCAACCGCGGCCGCTGCAGGGCGAGTTCCTCCCGATCACGCCGCGCGAGGCGGCCGAGGCCGACCGGACCGGCGCGGTGGTGCGCTGGGGCGGCCGCATCGTGCAGGTCGAGCCGCAGCCCAACAGCACGTGCTTCGAGATGATCGCCACCCGCCTGACCGTCACCGGCCGCCCGTACTGGGCCAGCGACGACACCGGCGGCCGCTTCATCGCCTGCCGCACCGGTTTCTACGACCCGGCCGTGTTCGAGAAGAACCGCGAGGTCACCTTCACCGGCCGGATCGGCGGCTACGAGACGCGCAAGATCGGGGGCTACGACTACCGCTTCCCGCGGGTCGAGGCGGATGTCGTCTACCTATGGCCGATTCGGGAGCAGGTGGACGTGATCACCCGTCCGCCGCCGTGGCCGTGGTGGGGCTGGTGGTAATCAACGGATAGTCTCGCCGCGCGGTAGCGACGTGATTCGCGGGACGCAGCGTAGGTAGCGGCCGGCGTCGCGACCCGTGCTGCTCCTCCAGAAGATGCGGTTACCTCTCGCGCGTGCCGAACCGGCCGAGCGGTGCGCCCGCCAAGAGATGCAGGTGGATCTGGAACACGGTCTGCCCTCCGTGGTCGTTGCAGTTCATCACCACGCGGTAGCCATCCTCGGCGAACCCTTCGCGCCTGGCGTAGTCCGCCGCGGCATGCGCCAGCCGGCCGACGATGGCGGCCTGGTCCGGCTGCAGGTCGTTGAGGGTCGCGATCGGGGTCTTGGGCACGAACAGCACGTGCACCGGCGCCTGCGGGGCGATGTCGCGGAACGCGATCAGGTGCTCGTCCTCGAAGACGATGTCCGCCGGGATCTCGCGGCGGATGATCCGGTCGAAGATGGTGTCGCTCATCGCGGGCTCCTTGCGTGGGTCGTGCACGGAAATCGTGCGTGGGCCGGGGCCGCCGACGCTACCACTCAACCCGGCATTTCGCTCCGGCTGCCGAAGGCGTGCGACAGCGTGCCGCGGTCGACGTATTCCAGTTCGCCCCCCAGCGGCACGCCATGCGTGGGCCGGCTGGGACGCACGCCGTGCTTGCGCGCCAGTTGCGCCAGGTAGTGCGCGGTCGCCTCGCCTTCAACCGTCGGGTTGGTGGCGATGATCAACTCCTGCACCTCGCCTTCGGCCAGGCGTTCGGCGAGGCGGTCCAGCCCGAGTTCGCGCGGGCCGATGCCGTCGAGCGGACTCAACCGGCCCTGCAAGACGAAATACAGGCCGCGGTAGCCGGTCGCCTGCTCGATCGCCAGCCGGTCGGCGGGTGACTCCACCGTGCACAGCTGGTGCACGTCACGCGAGGCGCTGGCGCAGGTGGTGCAGACCGCGGTTTCGCTGAAGTCGCGGCAGCGCTCGCAATTGCCGATCCGCTCGACCGCGGAGGCCAGTGCCTCCGACAGGCGGCGCCCGCCCGCACGCTCGCGCTCGAGCACGTGGTAGGCCATGCGCTGCGCCGACTTCTGCCCGACGCCGGGCAGGATCCGGAACGCATCGATCAGTTGTTCGAGGAGCGACATGCCTCAGAACGGCAGCTTCATCCCCGGCGGCAGCTGCATGCCGGCGGTGGCCGAGCCCATGCGCTCCTGCGCGGCGGCGTTGGCCTTGTTGACCGCGTCGTTGAAGGCGGCGGCGACCAGGTCTTCGGCCATCTCCGGGTCCGACAGGACGCTGGGGTCGATGCGCACCTTGCGGCACTCCATGCGTCCGCTCAGGGTGACGTTGACCATGCCGCCACCGGCGTTGCCGGTGACTTCAAGCTGGGCCAGTTCCTCCTGCGCGCGCTGCATGTTTTCCTGCATCTTCTGCGCTTGCTGCATGAGTTGGGCGATGTTTCCGCGCATGGCGTGGGTTCCTTCGATGTGGGGTGTGGGGATGCGATGGCGCTCAGGCGCCGTCGAACGGTCGGATCGAGTCGGGCACGACGCGCGCACCGTGCTGCGCGATCAGCCGTTGCACGTCGGGGTCGGCCATGAACGCGGCTTCGGCCTCGTTCTGGCGCTCGTCGCGCACGCGTTCCTTGCGCTCGCGCACGGACTCGACCGGCTCGGCCGCCGACTCGAAACGGATCTGGGGGCTGCCGCCCAGGGCGCCGGCGAGCGCATCGCCCAGCATCCGCACCGACGGACCAGTACGCAGGTGTTCGTCGGACGGTGGGAGGCTCAGGCGCACGACGCCGTCCTCGAAGCCGAGGAATCCGGCGTGTTCGGCCAGCAGCTTCGCCGGCCCTTTGAGCGCTCCGCTGTCGAGCAGGGCGTGCCAGTCGTCGATACCGGCCAGGTGGCCGACGGGTGGGGCAACGTCTGCCGCAACCGATGGCGCCGCGGCATCCGGCGATGCGCGATGCGTGTCCGGCGCGCGCGCCGGCGGGGGTGCATGCACCGTGCGTTGGCGATCGTCCGCCACGACGGTGCTGGCGGGGGCGGCATCCTCGATGGATACCGCCTCCGGCGCCCGGGCCACCTCGTGGCGACCGCTGGCAACGGCCTGTTCCGGCGATGTGGACACAGCGGCATGCGGCTCCGACGGTGCCGCGGCGGCCACGGCCTGCGCGGCTTGGCCTGCGCCCTGCGCGGCCTCCGGCACGCGGGCGACATCCCCGCTGCCGGCCGGACGGAAAGCGAGCATTCGAAGCGCGCACATCTCGAACCCGGCCCGTGCGCTCGGCGCCAACGGCAGGTCGCGGCGTCCGTGCAGCGCCATCTGGTACCAGAGCTGCACCACTTCCGGCCGCAGCTGCGAGGCCAGCGAATCGACATCGACGCCCTCGCCTTCCACGCCCGCGCCCGGCACCAGCTGGCGCACCTGCACGCGGTGCAGCGCCTCGCCCAGGGCGTCCAGCACGCTGGCCCAGTCCGGGGAAAACTCGGCCAGGGCCGCGATCTCGGCCATCAGCGCCGCGCCATCGCCGGCCGACAGCGCCTGCAGCAGCGCACCCACCCGGGTGCGGTCGACGGTGCCCAGCATGGTCGCCACCGACGCATCCGACAGCGCGCTGCCGGCGGCGCCTGCACCGCTATACGCGATCGCCTGATCCAGCAGCGACAGGCCGTCGCGCAGGCTGCCGTCGGCGGCGCGGCTGAGCTGGCGCACCGCGCCCGGCTCCGCGGCGATGCCCTCGGCCTCCAGAATCTTTGTGATCTGGCCGGCGATCTGTTCCTCGTCCAGCCGCTTGAGGTTGAACTGCAGGCAGCGCGACAGCACGGTGACCGGCAGCTTCTGCGGGTCGGTGGTCGCCAGCAGGAACTTCACGTGCCCCGGCGGCTCTTCCAGCGTCTTGAGCAGCGCGTTGAACGCCGCCTTCGACAGCATGTGCACCTCGTCGATCAGGTACACCTTCATTCGGCCGCGGCCGGGCATGTACTGCGCGTTCTCGATGACCTCGCGCACGTCGTCGACGCCGGTGTTGCTGGCCGCGTCGATCTCCAGCAGGTCCATGAACCGGCCCGCGTCGATGTCGCGGCAGGCGCCGCACTCGCCGCACGGTTCGGCCGACGTGCCCTGCTCGCAGTTGAGCGACTTGGCGAAGATGCGCGCGATGGTGGTCTTGCCGACCCCGCGGGTGCCGGTGAACAGGAAGGCGTGGTGCAGCCGGCCGCTGTCGAGCGCGTTGGTCAGCGCGCGCACCACGTGCTCCTGGCCGACCAGTTCGGCGAAGCGCCGGGGGCGCCATTTCCGTGCAAGGACGAGGTAGGACATCGGACCCTTCAGTCGAGCGGGACGTACCGGCGGACATCGTTCGCGCGCTTGCGCGGGCGCCCCGTCGGCAGACCGGCATTGTGCCACGTCACCCACGGCGATCCGGCCTGCCAAAGGCCCTCGCCGGGCGGCACCCGCGGCGATTCAGCCGCCCGCCTTGTGGCCGGGGGCGCCGACGACTAGACTTTGCGCCCCGCAGGCGTGCCCATGGCGCGTCCCGCGGTCCGGAGAGGTGTCCGAGTGGTTGAAGGAGCACGCCTGGAAAGTGTGTAAGCGTCTAAACCGCGCTTCGGGGGTTCGAATCCCCCTCTCTCCGCCAGTTTCCCGCGACGTGGTCCACACGCCACCGTCGCAGTGCGATCAAGCATCGCGCCGTCCTATGGTGGCCCCGTCGGCCCCTCGCGACGCTAGATCGAAAACCCCGCCAGGGCCGGAAGGCAGCAACGGTATCGATCGACGCGGGTGCCGAGGCCAGCCGGCGGGGTCGCCACCTTTTCGGGCACCGCCTACGGCGCGATCGCCAGCGCGTCCGGCTCGCGGCCCGTGGGCCAATGGTCGATGACCTTCCACGTCGCCGTGTCGATGACCGCGACCTCGTCCGCGCCGCTGATGGCCACGTAGACGCGCGGCTTCGCCGGGTCGGCCACGACGCCGATCGGCAGCGCGGCGCGGCCCAGCAGGGTGTCGCGGTAGGCCGCGCCGTCGCGCGCCAGCGGCACTTCGGCCACGCGCTCGCGGGTTTCCGCATCGAACACAGCCAGCGTCGCCGTACGGGCATTGGTCACCAGCGCGTGGCGGCCGTCGGGCGTGAACACCACGCGGATCGGGAAGCCTTCGCTCTGCAGCGTGTAGCGCAGCGCCAGCGTGTCGGCGTCGTGCACGGTGACGGTGCCGGCCTCGCGATTGCCGACCCACACGTCGCCGCTCAACGGGTGCACCGCAAGGCCTTCAGCACCGGCACCGCTTTCGACCACATGCGTGACCTCGCCCTTGGCCAGGTCCACGCGGCCGACGGTGCCATCGGCGATCTTGCTGACATAGGCCAGCGTGCCATCGGCCGACACCTCGACCATGTGGCCGGTGCCCTCGCCCACCTCGATCGCCGATTCGACCGTGCCGGCCTGGACGTCCAGCACCAGCAGGCTGCCGGTGGCCTCCACCGTCACCACGGCGCGCCCGTCGGGCAGCCAACGGATGCCATGCGGGCGGGCGTGGCCGTCCAACCGGATGCGTCTGGCGACCTTGCCGGTTTCAAGGTCCAGCACGCCGACGCTGCGCCCCGGTTCGGCGCCACCGTAGTGCGTGACCAGCGCGAGGCGGCCGTCGGGCGACACCACGATCTCGTGCGGTGCCGGCCCGGCGGGGAATGCGCCAACGCGCCTGCCGTCTTCGAGCGAGAGGCGCCAGACGGTGTCGGCGGACTTGTTGCCGACCAGCAGGTCGGCGGCCAGGGCCGGATTCGCGAATGCGCACGCCGCCAGCAGCAGTAGCGCGGGAACGGACCTGGGCATGGCGATCTCCTCGTGTTGGTGCGCGTTTTGGGAGCGATGGCGCGGGTCAGCGGTCCTGTGAAGGGTGCAACCAGCCGGCGTTGCCGTCGCGGTAGCGTTCGTGCTTCCAGATCGGCACGCGCGCCTTGACCTCGTCGATCACGAAGCGGCAGGCCGCGAACGCAGCATCGCGATGTGCGGCGGTCACGCCGACCCAGACCGCCAGCTCGCCGATGGCGAGATCACCGACGCGGTGCACGCAGTGGGTATCGATGATGTCGAACCGCTCCATCGCCTCGTCCAGCACGCGGCGGCCTTCCGCCAGCGCGAGGGCCTCGTGCGCTTCGTAACGCAACCCGCCCACGTCACGGCCTTCGTTGTGGTTGCGCACCCAGCCTTCGAAGCTGGCGTAGCCACCGACGCGGTCATCCAGCAGGGCCGACCGCAAGGTCGCGGTGTCGAACGGGGTCTCGGACAGCCGGAATTCGGGCATCGCTCAGCCCCCCGACACCGGCGGGATGAACGCGACCTCCGCGCCCTCGCCCGGCGCGGTGGACCAGTCGACGAAGGCGTCGCCCATCGAGACGCGCAGGCGCTCGACGGGCAATGCAAACCCATGGCGCTCGCGCAATTGCGCGTAGAGCCCACGCAGGTCGGCGGCGTCGGTGTCCACCTCCTCGCGCCCACAGCCGGCGGCGTCGCGCAGGCTGGCGAAATAGAGCACGGCCACGCGGACGCTCATGGCGCCTCCCCGACATCGTGCCGCCCACCGCGCTTGGCCAGCAGGCGCGCAGGCCCCAGCACGATGTCGTGCGACAGCGCCTTGCACATGTCGTAGACCGTCAGCGCGGCGACGGTAGCGCCGGTCAGCGCTTCCATCTCGACCCCGGTGCGGTGCGTGGTGCGGACGCTGCATTCGATCCGTAGTGCGTCCGCGCCATCCCACCCGATCGCGAGGCGGCAGCCGTCGATGGGCAGCGGGTGGCAGAACGGGATCAGTTCGTGCGTGCGCTTGACCGCCATGGTGCCGGCGATCACCGCGGTATCGACAATGCCGCCCTTGGCGCTGCGCAGCCCGCTCTCGCGCAACTGCGCGGCCACATCGGCCGGGAAGGACACGCGGCATTCGGCGCGCGCCTCGCGCGCAGTGACGGCCTTGCCCGTGACATCGACCATGGCCGGACGACCGTGCTCGTCGAGGTGGGTGAGGCCGGAGCTGGAGGGACTGGATGACATGGAGGGCGACCGTGAAGCGGAGTCAGATGGTATCGCCATCGGGCAAGCGCGTTCCCTGGTGGAACACCATGCGCCAGCCCGAGGCGTCCAGGCGCCAGAGCGAGGCCCGCATCGAGGCGGTGCGAAGCCCGTTCCGGACGACGACGGCACGGTAGGTCACCACCACGACGCCATCGGCCACCGGCCGTTCGGTGAACCCCGTGCCTTCGAGTGCCACCGATCCTGTCTCCTGGGGCAACCGGTCCAGGACAGCGGCCTTGCCGAAGGAGACGCCAGTGGAGGCGATCTCCATGAAGTCATCGGCGAGCAATGCGTCCAGTGCCTCGCGGGACGCGCGGACGGCATCGGTCAGCAAGGCCTGTTCGCGATCGATGGGTGACGTGGGGAGGTTGTCCATGGTGATCCGGGGTGCTCGTGTTCAGCCGCGGCCCATTCTTTTACCGCACGCGCGATTTTTACCGCACGCGCGATGCTTCCTCCCCTGCAAGCAGGGGGAGAAGCCAGGGAGCCAACCGATGGCACACACACACGCGACTTGAAGTCCGCGCGAGCTCGGAACGAATCACCCACCGACCAGGAACATCTCCACGTGCCGCCGCGATGCCGTTGGCGACCCGCGCTCCTCACTGTAGCGGTCCGCGCGGCGATGCCAGATGTCGGCGACGCGTTCGGCGACCGCGGCATCGCCCGCCGCCAGCAGCGGCCGCAACGACTGGCCGCCGCCGGCGAACAGGCAGGTGTACAGCGTGCCGTCGGCCGAAACGCGCGCGCGGTGGCAGTCGCCGCAGAACGGCGCGGTGACGGAGCTGACGAAGCCGACCTCACCCATGCCGTCGATAAAGGCATAGCGCTCGGCCACCTCGCCCCGGTAATGCGGCTGCAGCGGGCGCAACGGCCATCGCGCGTCGATCACGTCGCGCAGCTCGGCCGACGGCACCACCCGCTCGCGCCGCCAGCCGTTGCAGGTGCCCACGTCCATGTACTCGATGAAGCGCATGACGTGCCCGTGTTCGCGGGCGAACGCTACCAGCGGCAGCACCTGTCCATCGTTGACGCCCCGCTGCACCACGCAGTTGAGCTTGATCGGCCCGAAGCCGGCGTCGACCGCGGCGTCGATCCCGCGCAGCACGTCATCCAGCCGTCCGCGCCCGCCGGACAGCGACGCGAACAGTGCCGGGTCCAGCGCGTCCAGGCTGACGGTAATCCGCCGCAAGCCCGCGTTGCGCAGCGCGCGCGCCTGCCCGGCGAGCAGGCTGCCATTGGTCGTCAGCGCGATGTCGTCCAGACCAGGTACCGCTGCCAGCCGCGCGATCAGCCGTGGCAGGTGGCGCCGCAGCAACGGCTCGCCACCGGTGATGCGCAGTTTGTTCATGCCCAGCCGGGCGAAGCCGCGAACCAGCGTCTCGATCTCGTCGAAGGACAGGCGCGAGGCCGCGTCCAGCCCGTGGTCATCGCCGACCTGGTCGGCGGGCATGCAGTAGGGGCAGCGGAAATTGCACGCTTCGATGACCGACAGGCGCAGGTCGCGCAGCGGACGGCCGAGGCGGTCCCGCGGCCCTTCGCTGGCTGCGGGAGCGTCGATGGGGCGAGGCACGTTCATACCGGATCGGACCGTCGGGCCGTCGGCTCGTTCAATGCGAGCGTCGCGCCCGGGTCGGCCACGCGATACCCGCGCTCGGCCAATGCGCGGCCATCGGCGGCGCTGGCGTAGTGGTAGAGCACGCACCGGTCCAGCAGCTCGCGCGGGTATTCGCGCTCCAAGTCGTCGATGCCGCTGTGCGACGGGTTGCCGACCAGGCCGCAATCGTGCGCGATGAGCTCGTCGTCGTCGGCGAAGCGCGCCAGCATCTCCGGGATCGGCCGGGTGTCGCCGGTCCACACCAGGCTGCCTTGCAGGCGCAGCCCGAACGCGGTCTCTGGCCAGTGGTGGCGGGTCGGGAACACTTCCAGCCGCACGCCGTCGTGCCAGAAGGCCTCGCCGACCGGGATCACCTGGAACGCGTCCCAGAAGTTGGCCCCGCCCTCGGCCAGTATGTTGGGGTAGTCGCCGACGCGCTTGTGCAGCAGCGGAACCAGCGGCGCCGGCACGTAGATGCGGGTGCGGCCACGACGCGCCGGGTCGAAGTAGTTCTCCACGAACAGCC
>Ga0208375_1001255_pt1 | contig 29862 bp, 19 predicted proteins | sample RifOxyD1_FD_184038 | JGI IMG/M metagenome (GOLD analysis project Ga0208375, IMG submission 184038) | Soil microbial communities from Rifle, Colorado - Rifle Oxygen_injection D1 (SPAdes) | ecosystem: Environmental > Terrestrial > Deep subsurface > Rock core/Sediment | place: Rifle, Colorado...
CCCCACCTCCCATTCCACCACCACCAGCAGCTTCTTCTCCGCCGCCTGCGCCAGCTCCACCGCCAGCCGCTAATGCTGCAGCTGCCTCTGGGTCTTCGTATCTATCATCCAATTCATCAAATAAACCAATTTTCTTGTATGTTTCAACAGCACTTTCGATTTCTGCAAATATTTTCTTTTCAATTTTCTTTTGTTTTAACATAAGTTTTATATCAGACTTAGAAAATCCTAAAACATTTTCCATAGCCCATGTATATGATGCTGGAGCTGTTGCTTCTGTGTTAAAGAATTCTTTGAAAACTTCCAATCTAGCTTTCATTGTTTCCAATTTCAACAATTCTTGCTGTGTTGATGGATTAGTTAATGTAAGATGAAAATTTTCTAAATCGTCTTCAAATCCTAAAAAATACAAATGAACATTGGCAACCCTTCTAAGTTCTAATAAAATAGCCTCTTGAATTGAGTTTATTGTTCTTGAAAATCTTATATCAGCTTGAGAAAGAGTGCTTCCTCCTGGCATAGATTCTCCAAAGTTTAAATATGGCTTAGGAACTTGGAGCGCTGCAAAAAGCTTATTCTGCAGATACTCAATATCTTGGATGTCGCCTAAATTAGAATTTTGTGTGAACACTCCGCAACTTAAAGCAAAGTTGTGAAAGTTGTGATACACATTATTTTCATCTATTGTAATTGTTCCAGTATCTTGTTTTCCTTCTAAAAATTCAACAGAAACAATTTTATGATTAAATAGTTCAATTTTATTCTTAAAATCTCTCCAATTTTGATATCCGAATGATTTCATCATCTTATAAAGATTGTTGTGGGTAAATCCAAACTTCATTTTTTTAAGCTGTTTATTTCCTTCATTTAAAGAATTAAATTCAATCATGAAAAGAGAATGTGTAGAATTAATATCTTTCAATATCTCTTCTGCTGATAATCCATCTTTAAATCTATTCACAACAAATTGAAGCATTTTCTCCGAATATTTTATTATCTGTTTTTCAATTACAGTAGTTCTGAATTTCTCATCTTTCCATTGTAATTTAGCATATCCAGATTGCCTTTTTTTATTTTCTTCTGTGTTTTTGACTGTTTTTAAAGATGCACTTGTTTTTGCATAGAAATCTTTTTTAAAATTTTCGTCTTTTAATAATTTTTGAAGTTTATTAGAACCTTTTTTAAAATTGATTTTAGCTATTTTTCTTTTTTCAATCAATTCTTCTTCTGAAATGTTTTTCCAATAAGTTTTTATCCCGTTTCTTCTATCATCTTTCCATTCTTCTACTTTTTTTTCTCCAAAAAAATCATACAATCTTTTTATGTTATCTTGGTGATAATAAAAATGGTCTTTTGAATTCATGTAGCATAAATTACATGGATTATTATTATATCTATTGAAATTTTTATGGTGAATAGTTTCTTTAAGCAGGTCATTAAATTTACTTAAATAAGAAAATTCTTCGTGTTCACCTAAATTTTTAAAATAGTTTGCAACGATTCTGTGTGTATAAACCCATTTATTACTACTGTGGTCATAAAACATTTCGTAAGTGTTTCTTTTTCTTTTTTTACCAGCTCCTTTAATTTTTTCAAATTTTTTATTAAAGCTCCACAAAGATTCTCCTACAACTAAATCTTTAGCTTCTTTTTTTTCATTAAAACGAGTTGGAAACTTGTGGTCTGGAGTGCAAGTAATTGTTTCTCCATTATCTAAAGTTATTTTCACGACATCTGTGTTTTTTCTAGTTACTCCAGCCCATGAAATTTTTCCAGGAACAATTTCACCAGTTTTTGGATTTATAGAATATGACCACAATTGTTTTCCTTCTTCATATTCTTTAATAACATCCTTTAATTCAAGATTTCTACCGTCTAATAGTTCTATCTTAGTATTTAAAGCCAAACACGCTCCTGGTAAAGTTTCAATTTTTGATGATTTGTCACCTCTAATTGGTATCCAATAATCTTCTGTTACATTCTCTGGGTCATATTTTTGAGTCATATTTCCAGTTCTAACATCGACAATAGGTTGTTTTCTAATTTGATTTTGAATTTTTCCCATATAAGTTTTTACATCACCATCTAGTAAATTTCCAACTTCTATATAAAAAACTCTTCTTTCTGGGGCTCTTGTAATACGATAAACCAACATTGCATCTTCTGCAAGTTGTAATTGTTTCCAAAGCTTTCTGCTTGAGTCGAGGATTGAGCGGCCATAAGGAAGTTTCCTGCTATCTTCTAATAATCTAAAATGAGCAATTTGCCATTCTTCAAAATAGTCTCCCGTAGTTTCCCATCTAAATCTTACTGAACTTGTTTGTCCATCATAACCCTCTTCTCTATGAACTTCTTCCATTGGAAGAGTAATAAAATCATAAATTCCAACTTCATGGTCAACCTGTAACATTACAAAATAATCTCCGTATTTTACCAAATCTCTAATCCAAAGTCTTAAATTAAAATCAACATTAAGAACATTTTTAAATAAATCATTAAGAACTTGTTTGACCCTTTTATTTTCTGAGTAAACTTCAAGAATATTTCCTTTTTCACTTCTGGTTAAGCACTCATCACGTATTATGTTGAGTGCTGCTGCTATCTCTGGAGTCCCATCCATAGCTCTAAAATCTTGATATGCACTTATTCTATCAGTATCAAAATAAACTGTTCTAGTATATAAATCATGAGAAATTTTATGTACTTGCCAATCTAAAAATTGTTGTTGCATTTGCTCAACACCACCTCTTGGGTCAAGGTTTGGCATTGTTTGAGTCATACCTGCGCCTGGAGAATTAGGATTAATAGTATCCTTTTTTCTTCTACTAGTGTTAAGTGCGTCTAAAACGCCCCCAAATATACTTACTCTTTTTTTATCTTTTTCTGCCATTATTTTTGGTTTTTTATAAATATAATAATTTTAAATTTAAATTCAAGTCTTTTTTCGTATTGGAGTTAAAAGCCAATCAATATCATCATTGTAATTTGTCTTTGTCTCACTTCCAGAAAAATCATTAAAGAAAATTCCGCCAGCATCTGGGGGAACATCTGAAACATTTTTTGCGGCTGGATTTGTATTAAAGTCTTTTCCATCAATAGTTTTACTTACATATCCTATTGCATCAAGCATTCCTTTATACATTTCTTTAGTAGCTGATGCATTTTGATACTCTGTGTCTCTAATAAACAAGGCTATTCCCAAAGCAAATATTAAGTCATCATTTTTACCCCTTTCAGCCTCTGGTCTCTCTCTGTTTTGAATAAATGTCTTAAATTCATTCATTAATCTTTTTGAATATATTTTTAATCCACCATCTCTTAAATGAATTCTTAAATTATTTATAAGAAGTGGTCTAGTTGTTTTTGATGTTTGAAATCCTGGGATTACCTCATTTTCATTCACTTTATAATCATAAGGTCTGACATAAATTTCTTTAACGTTTTTAGAATAATACATTCTTGGATAATTCATCTTTCTACTTAAATCTATTGCAGTTGCTAAACCATGATTATTGCATTCAACAACCAAATACGCTTCACCATAATCTTTTCCTACGTTGTAAATTACATGAGCAAAAAGGTCTGGAGCAATTTTATCTTTATATTCAGCAACAACCTCTAATGTTTCAATATCAACTATTTCAATTGTTGAATAATCGCTTCCATCTCCTCTTGCAACATCGGCCCCTAAAATGTACTTATGTCCTTCAATATAAGGTTTATATATAAAAAAAGATGTTTCGTTGTTTACAAATCTTTGTCCTGGATTATTTCTATAATCATAATATGTTTTATTTTTATCAATTAACTTATATTCTTCCAAAAGTAACCTTTTGTCATATTTGTTTATTAATTCATTTTCAATAGCCAAATATTTGGAACCCTCAAATGATAAATCAAGTTCTTGGGCAATTTTTACGCTATCATGTTGCATTCTTTTACATTCACTCTCGTACCATGGGCTCCAATAAACCTTTTCTCCATTGTCATCTTCTCGCAATTCTAATCCTTCGGATGCAAATGGATTTTGAGTCCAATGTACCTTTGTTGGAACAAAATCATCTTTATCAAAATCCTTTTCCTTCTTATCCGCTTCAGTCCAAACATTATGATATAAATTTGACGTTCCATTTGGTGTGGAAATCATAATACACTTTCCTTGAGTTTGAGACAATGCAAGTCCAGCAGCCATCCAAATTGTATCGGCATTATCAATAAAAGCAGTTTCATCAAGAACTAATAAAGTCAATGAATCTCCACGACCAGCTTCTGGACTACTTGCCTGTGCACTTGCCGTTGACCCATTTCCTAATGTAATTTCCTTTTGATTATCAGTAACTCTAACTCCTCCTTTTGGTAAAAGCCATTTTGGAGTATAATTTACAAATTGTTTTACAGTTCCCAAAAATCTAACAGCACCTTTACCATCATTAGCAATAATTAATATTTTTTCGTCTTTTCTAAATATCAATCTCCAAGCCACATACCCCGCTGTTATTACACTTAATCCTGTTTGCCTCGATTTTAATACAACATTATTTCTATATTTATTAAATTTATAAACACAATCTTCTTGATACTCAAAACATGTCATTTTAGCTACACGCTGTTTTCTCGCATCAAAAACATATCCATAATTATTAAGAAAATAAATAGGGTCCGTTGCACATTTTAAATATTCGCTTTGTTGAAAACTTAAATCCATATTAATTTAATTATAATCCTACATATACTGTTACTTCTGCATCATCTGGCACCACGAAGTAAACGTCTGACATATATATAAGATTTGTTACGTCATTCTTTGCATATAATTGATAATGGCCATAAGTACCAGCTGACCATGAAGCTGTAAATATTGCATTTTCAGCATCAGTTAATGAAACGTTAATCGAGCTTCCTGTATATAAAACTCCATCATTAAACAAATGAGTCGTTAGTGTAGTTGCAGAAATTGGATTATTATTAGTATCCACGGATACAATTGATTCATAAACGGTTTCTCCTGTCTCTATTTTCATAAAATTATTCTATTGTTATAAATAGGCAATTTTTTATGAAATTTAGGCATATTGATAAGTTCGAAGTGATGACCCTACATCGCTCCCAAATAGAAAATAATATATATTATTATATTTAAATGATTGAGGTGATGTTGTTGTACTATTTTTATAAACACCTTGATATGATATAAATTCGGTAAGATTATAATCTGAAACAATTATTCTATTATCGAAATATGATAAGACTGAGTTTTTAGTGTTCCATAAAAATTTATCAGTATCTAAAAACACCTCCCCTTTATATGTTTTATCCATTTGAAACACTAATGATAAATTGTTAAAATCACTTATGTCAACAATGCTAAAAAAACTATATGTTGGGTCTGAATTATAATTTGTCATCAATGCAAGATAATGCCCATCAGAAGAGGTTGTTAAATAATATTGATTGTACACACCCATTAATGCACTTGGTGTACACATAATATTATAACTAGTATCATAAATAATACACGCATATGTACTCATAATTGCTAGATACCAAACACTATTTTGTTGAAATGTTTTAATATATCTATTACCATTACCTGCAATTACTGTAGCACCTGTTGAAGTAATGTCTGTTTGCAATATTTTGTAAACTCCATAATCTGCGCCACTATTATATGCTAAATATACATAAGTATCATCTACATCAAATGGATAATATAAACAAGGCACCGCAGTTGTACCAGTTATAATATTATTATCATCTATACGAGTTATAAGTAAACCGTCAGTTTTTAATACCCAAAATTCATCAGATGCAGGACAATATCTAATATATCCACAAGAGGCAACTGAAAGTGAGGTAATTAGTTTCATTGTAGTAAGATTAATGATTTTAACTGTACCATCAGTAAATGATATTGCTGCTTTCGTGGCACCAGAATTTATTGCAAAATCCAATGCGGCCTCACTTGTCATAAATGTATCAATTTCTTTTAAATTGTATATAGTTGTTTGGGGAGTTGCAAAAATATTATATAAATCTGTGCTTCCAGAAATTATTGTGGATGCTGAAATTGATGTTACACTCAAAGTTCCATTTTCAGCAATAATCCCATTAATATTAACTGGAGACATTCCAGATATTGTGTGTGTATAAATTGTATCAGCAGAAATTGTTGTTGCACTTAAATAATTCAAAGTTGCAGCTGAGATGTTTACAGATGGACTGTTATCGGTTCCTCCTGTATATGTATTTAATCCTGGCTGAACTCTTGTTATATCGGAAGCTGGAGCACTTGTTAGAAAAATATCATATAAATTAGTTCCTGCAGAAAAAAATGTATTTGCACTTAAATTTCCAGATATGTATTGGCTTGATAAATTTGACCCAACTTCAAACACTCCTGGCTGGCCAACTGCGGGAGTATAACCACCACCAGATGCACCAGAAAACATTAAAATACCATCGTAAAGATTTACAAATGGTTCCCCCAAGTAAGCGTCTAATGGAATATATATTGACCCAGTGGTCTCTTTTTTTCTTATCTGAATTCTTTCAAACATTCTAAAAATATATTTTCAAATAAATAGATTCAAATTTATTAAGTGAATTTTAAAAAAAATAAGTTTTTTTAAAAATAAAGTTGGAAAAAATTTTTTTCAATATTTATGAGAAACATTTAAAAACAATTTTATTATGGCTGATATGTTTAGACCAGTTCCCGTTGAACAGGAACCAAAAAGAAAAAATAGATTTGTTCTTGAATTCCCAACGGAATTAGGAATCGAATCTTATTTAGTTCAAACTTCTGGAAAACCAACTGTTGAGATTGGAAGCACAGAAATTCCATACATGAATACCAGTACATGGGTTGCTGGTCGCTACAAATGGGCAACTCTTGATGTTTCATTTATTGACGTAATTGGTCCATCCACAACTCAAAAAATCATGGAATGGGTAAGATTACACGCTGAAAGTGCAACTGGAAGAATGGGTTATGCAATTGGATACAAGAAAAACCTTGTTCTTAAAGCTTTAGACCCAACTGGAATTGAAGTTGAGAAATGGACTTTGATTGGTTGTCAAATTACCAATGCATCTTTTGATGATTATGATTATTCTGCTGAAGACTTATCTACAGTGAAAATCACAATCCAACCAGATAGATGTTTGTTGAACGCTTAACAAACTTAAAAACAAGCTTGGTGTTGCTTAAAGCAAATCTTAAGATTATATTTGCAGCGTAAAAATTTGTTTAATTAATAAGTAGTTCACTATGGCCGTAATTAGATTATATAAAAGATTTTATAAAATTAGTTCTAACGGAACAATTGAGTCTTATAGTTTGATTAATCCGATATCAATAAGTGCTGCCGTATATTTAAAAGATACGGCAACTCTTATTGAAACCATTTCTGTTATTGTAAACGAATCAACTGGAATCTACTACGCAGATTTAAACCCAATTCTTTATTCTTATGACCAAATATATGATTTAAAATGGACAGTTCAATATTTGTATGGAAACTCAACAAAAATTCTTACTACTTCTTTTAAATTAAACCCAATTAATATTGCATCTGAAATAACAACAGAAATAGAAAATCAATTAATAGAAACAACAATCGAAGACCGATTAATAGAGGTCATAATTTTATAAAATGAACACATCTGTATTTAAAATAAAAAGAAACGACACCCTTCCAGCACTACAAGTTGGTATTGGAACTAAAGGTAATCTCGGACAAAAAACTGGATTCGACCTTAGTGGGGTTACTGCTGTAACCTTTACCATGATTGATGATTGTTCTAATTCTAAAATATATGCACAAACAGCACAAATAATCTGTACATCTGGAGGTACAATTCAATATAATTGGCAAGACGGAGACACAGATACAGAAGGAAATTTTCAAGGAGAATTCGAACTTAGATACTCAACTGGACAACGAATGTCCATTCCCACACAAGGGGGAATTAAAATAGAAATTTCAAAAGACCTTGACCCATTTTAAAGTTTTCCCAATCCCCAACTCTATTTGTTTCGATTTATATTTCGATAACTCTTGCCAACGCACTCAATCCATTTACTTCTCCCACAATATCTCCACATATTCTACCCCCGTCTTGCAAAGGGTAATGATTTCTCAAACTCCCAACTCCATCGGCTGTTGTATAGAATTTAATATTCCTAATTTGTCCTGCAAAACTATAACCTGCTGTTTGATTGGCGTGTCCAAAATTCATAGCATAAGTAGCATTAGCAACTGATAAGCTGCCAACAGGAGTTGTATCATTTCCTATTTCAACACCATCTCTCAATAAGTATATTGCTGTTCCAGTACCATAAAGAATATAAGAATGTGGTAAATCATCTAATGGATTTGCAACCGATGAAATAGCAAGATAATTTGATGCTCCACCTGTGTTTAATGTTACTGTTATAAGAGCGTTTGCCTGGCTTATTCGAATACCGTAAGACACACCACCATTTTGATTTGCAAATATTCTTCGTCCTAATGAATAGTCATAAGAACTATTCAATATCATTTCCCATTCAATTCTAAATACACCTGTTTGATGTATATAATTAAAATCTGATACAGAACCAATGTTGTATAGCCAACTCGCAACGGTATTACTTAAATCACACCATAAATCTTTATGTCTTAAAACATTTGTATTATTGTTTATAATTGACACATTATTAACTGTACCTTGCAAACCTGTTATTCTATCAGTCATTAAATCTTGTGCATTTTGTAGAGGTAAAGACATAAATGGAATTGTTCCTGCATAATCGGTATAAATAATAAAGTTTCTTAAACTAAATTCAACTTGATATGAGCCACTTCTTAAAAGTGCGCTTGATGTTACTGCATTGGGTATATATGCACAAGCAACTAATCCACTATCATAACCTACAACCCCTGTTGATATTACAGTTCTTATAACTCTTATATTTGTTCCATCGCCTTGAATTGTATAATGATATGGAACATTAAAACCAATTGTTCCACCATTTGCATTATAGGCATATGTACCAGACCCGTTGCACCAGTATACTTGCATACTGGTTGAGTTTTGGATTAACATAAAGCCGAAATTCGTTGTAGCATTTCCAGTATAAAATAATCTCTGTGTTGAAGAAACGTATCTAATATGTGTTAAATCGAATTGCATATTAAAAACACCTCCATTCATCCAACCCAATGTTGAAGTATCACCGATTGTAAATTGCGCATTAAGTGCTGGTGTTGCATTTGGTTTAAAATAAGCCCAATTTCCGTTTTCATTAATATCAACCACAGTCAATGTTCCAGTCACAGTTCCATTTAATCCACCCACAATATCTTTTCCTATATTACCTCCATCTTGTAAAGGAAAATTATAAACTAAACCACTTGTATCTTGTGTATTATAAAATTTAACATTTCTTATTTTACCTCGCATTAAACTAACAGTTGTATAACCCCCAATAGTCCCAGCTAATGCAGCATTTCCACTTGCCACTATTACTCCCGTCCAGGTTATTTTTCCATAACTTGTCGGCGTTGCACCATTTAAACCAGCCCATAATGTTACACCTGTTCCATCACCTATTAATATTATTTTATAGGTTCCAATCGTAGTAAATAACGTCCAATAATTAACTGCTGGATATATATTAACTCCACCACTACCAAAATAACAATATAGTCTACCTGATGTTGTAGATTTAAATAAATACATCCCATTAGCGGCGGCTGCAATTCTCGTTGTAAATAAAATATCATTAACAGAAATCAATTGTTCAACAATACATTCTAATTCAATTCTAAATATACCTGTTTGATGTATCCAATTAAATGATGTAGCGTCTCCTATTGGACTTACTCTACCCAATGCACCTTCGGCTACACTTCCAAACTTGCACCAAGTATTCTTACTTTTCAATACATTTGTATTAGTATTTATTATTTGAACATTTGTTGCAGTTCCTATTAACCCACCAACTCTATCTATCATTATATCCTGTGCATTTTGCATTGGCAAAGATAAAAATGGAATTGCACCTGCAGTATCTGAAAATATTTTAAAATCTCTAACATAACCATCTAAAAATAATGGTGTTCCTCCACCACTAAATCTTAAAGGATAAGTAGTAACGGCTTGTGACACATAACCACCAGATGGACTTACATCTCCACTATCATAGAATATGCTATCATCCTCATTATAAATTATGTAACGACATATAGACCCATCACCATAGCAGAGATATTTATAAACACTGCTAACTACTTGATTTGATGGTGGTCCAATAGATAAAATATTATTAGTAGTGTCACTCATTGTGAAATATACTCTTGGATTAGTTGTAACAAGTCTAAAAGCAAAGCCTGTATGGTTGTTATCAAATCCAGTTCCTATTAAACCATTATTATTTAAGTAATCAAAAGAATTTAATTTCATTGTAAATGAAATTCTAAATATTCCTGTGTGTATCCAAGCGAAAGTTGAGGTGGTGCCAAGTGATGCTCTTGCATCTACGCCATTAAAATATGACCAATTAGTTTCATTTATATCAACTACGCTCATGTCAGTTATTGTGGATGCTGTTAAACCCCCTATTATATCTTTTGATATGTTGTTGGTGTCTTGAAGGGATGCTTGAAATACAAGAGTATTATTTTTTGTAATTTTAAGGTTGCGAAGGTAACCGTTGAAATAATACCCCGCTGAAGGATAACTTATAAAGAGACCATTTGTAGTATTTGTCATTCCAGTATAAGTCCCAGTCATAGAATTAGTTGTGGCCAATAAAACATTATTATTATATATTTTCAATCCATTTGCAGTTTTTGAACCATCATAAGTAAATTTTAAATGGTATAAAGTATTTAATGTTGTGGTATAAGATGCTAATATATATGATGCTGCATTAGAATTTAAACAGAAAAACCTTAATGTATTTGTGTTTACATTAAAATCTATTAGCCATTCAACGGTAGATGCTCCTTTAAATATAATTCTATTATTACCACCCGAAATTATTGATATTCTTTTAAGGTCAAACTCAATAACAAAAGGCAAATCATTAATGCCGTCTGTAAATGAAAAGATGTCTGCGTCTGCGTAGGAAATGTAACTGCTTACACCATTAAATTGGCTATATTGATTTCTTGATTTTAGGAGTTTAGACATAGAAATTAGGAGTTTTTTGTTTTGTTGCTGTCTGAGTACTTTGATAATGCAAATCTATAAAAAATACAAATGGCTCATTTGGACTGCCACCAGTTATTGTTGGGATTGTTGTTTGAGTATAATTTAGAGCCAAAACCCCATCAGGCTCTATGAGTGAAACATCAATGTGACTTGCATCTGTTGCCGCACTTGAAATCATGACTTCTTCAAGCCTATGTCCATATCTTGGAGTGGCATTTATGTCAATAGTATTATACGTTACAGTTATAATTTTTTCTGCATTAAAAGTATGAGCTGTCTGTCCATGTCCTTTACAATATGTAAAAGCAAATGTTCCAACGAAATCTCCACTTATTGCAGTTCCATTATGAGACCAATGAACATGTGCATAAATATTTGTGCCAGGTACATAATCATGTGGAATATGAAATTCACAATCCATTTTATCTGCGGCACCATAAGCAAAACGCCTTACCGAACCACCTATAAATGTTGCAAGAGAAGGGGCATTTGCACCACCAGTATCTGGCAATTGAAATCCTATCAAGTCTTTCCACCCATATGTTGGATTAACAGTATCTACTAGAATTCCATAACCACTAGCTTTATTTAAAACTATATTGTCAACAAATCTTTTTAGAAAACTCATAATATTATTTTATATAATAGTTATTATTGTAAATTTTTAAATTCATTGTATCCCATTGTCCCAATGTTTGTCCTGTTTGCCCATTAATGGTTGACGGAGATGTCACAGCCACTGTTGTGCTTCCTGTATTAATGTTTACAATACTAATTTCATCAAATATCATTGTGTTTGCAAGTGGAAAAGTTATTGTTGAAGCTGTTGTGGAATTTACAAAAATGTTTTTTGCCCCAATCGTAACAGCTGTTGTACTTCCTGTATACTCAATAACTGAGTAATCCGCATATAGCATTCTATTAACTGTAGAATTTTGATACATGTACATGTAATATTGTCCTATATACATTTGTCCTTCAACCGCTGAAATTGTTGACCCAGTGTAACTTCCATTATTCCAAGATGCAGGAGAAATTAATAAACTCAATAACGTTGTATCTGTTATCCACTCACTATCTGTTTGGAGATAGTTATATAATTGCGAACTTCCAGTTGTTGTTGTAATAATTCTTTCAGTTGCGGCAGCCAAAGTTGTTGCTGATATATTTCCATTATCTGCAACGGAAAAATTTGCTGTTCCAGCACTGTTTGACACTTGGAAAGTAATGCTATCTCCTGTTATGACACTTGTTCCATGAATGTCGAATGTTGCTGATGGAATTATCGTATTAACTCCAACTGCAGTTAAGTTTTGATAAATGATTGAGTTGGTTATACTAGATGTGGAGTTAAAAACAGGAATATAATTTGTACTTCCAGACAAATTCGTATTAACCAAAGCCGTCCCATTTCCGTAAAACTCAGAATATATTGTTGTTGCTGTTGTAGAAGACAATGTTGAATTTCCTAATATGTTTAAATTACTAGCCGATAAACTTGCATTAATAACAAGTTGTTGGTTGAGTGGATTAGAATTAAAAGTACCATATATCAAAGATTTTGAATAATCATTTAATAATGAACCCCTATCTTGATTATCAACAAAAAATTGATTACTTCCATTGACTTGATTAAATCCAGCATAATATCCTATATATATATTATCTGAACCAGTATTTTGATAACCGCAATAACCTCCTACATAAACATTATTATCTCCAAGAGAATTATAACCAGCTTGAATTCCAACAGTTGTATTTGAATATCCTGATAAATTATAATGAAATGCATCTTTTCCAATTGCTGTATTTTGTCCCCCAACTGTATTTTCAAATCCTGTTGTTGCACCTATAAAAAGATTATCCATTCCTGATATATTATTATATCCTGCAGCGTCTCCAACAAATGTTAATTGACTACCATTAATATTATAATATCCAGCAGCATTACCAATAAATTTATTGTTTGCTCCATTAACATTTGAATATCCCGCTCTTCCTCCAATAAATATATTGGTATCTCCAACAGTTGTATTATAGCCTGCTAAATAACCAATCATTATATCTTGGTCGTATTGCGATTTTTTATTTCCTGCGCCATAACCAATTAATACCAATTCATTGCTATCTGTTGCATTCGCTCCTGCTTCATTTCCAATTATAACATTTCTTAATCCTGTTGTGATTCCTGAACCAGCAACGTTGCCTATTAATGTATTATCATTTTTTCCAATTTTTAATGATTGAGAATTTATAGAATAAGTAAATCCTGTGTCACCAGAAAATATGCCATTGTTATTATATTGGACATTTGTATCTGAGCCACCAGGTATTGCAGGGGGAGATAAAGAAACTATTATTGTTTCAAGGGGAGTTCCGCCAGAAACAAAAGTTTGTGCACTTAATATTCCAATTATATTCCCACCAGATAATGAAAGATAATTTTCAAGATTTGTAATCCCACTCAAATCTACATTATATGCATTTAAAGTATCATTTCTGTTAAATGTTATTGTTGAACTATATAATGATGCCCCAGTCGTATAATAATTTGTATCACTTCCAGTAGTAGCAAAAATATCATATAGATTTGTTCCTCCACTTTGAAAAATTCCACTATTTAATGTGCTTGCAGATATATAACCATCCGCTTTTATAATTGATGTAGTAGTTCCAATAGCATTTATCCCTTCAATTAAATTCGTTACATTATCAGCGTTTCCAGTTCCATTTTTAATACTTAGTCCATCTAATTCAGCACTAATAATAATTTCGGGAGTTATACTATTGTTATAAGCCGTTTGAAGCGTAGCGGTTGTTATACCAGCAACCCCACCAAGTAGTTCGCCAAATTTACTAATTGGAATAAACTTAGCCTCAGTTGTTGATGATAAATTACTTGCTCCTTTTTTTACAGATAAAATTCCAATTAAAATACCAGTGGTTGCTGCATTGGAATTTGTAATAAAAGTTTCTGTTTGTAACCCAGCAACAGCCTCAGTTAATGTATTATATAATGTTTGCCCATATTGAATATTCAGCATCCCTGTTGGATATTGAAATATTCTTTGATTTGTTGATTGATTTGGACCACCAGGTAACGAAATAATAACACCACTAACATCATATTTAGTTGGGTCAATAACATTAACTGCTCCACTTGTTCCCCCAGTTTGTGTCCTATAATAAAATGATGACGGAGTAGTTGCAGTTAAATAAACACTACTTGGATTTAGTTGATTAAGTTGAAAGTTTATTCCAAGTCCCCATAATGTACCAGCTGTTTTACTAAATGTTAAACCAGTATATGGAATGCAAATAATTCCATCATTTATTAATTTAATTGGAGTAAACATATCTCTTAATTGAGATATTGGTGATATTCCAAAATCCGCTTGATTATTTACATTAAGAATAGTTGACCTATCTGGATGAACTATTTTACCTAAATATATATTTTCTCTTCTTTGTTGAGGAGTTGGAAATATTACTTGCTGTGTTAATGTAGACGCACTCGTTATTAATAAATAAGTTGCATCTGCTGTTAAAATATTTGTACAAGTTAATCCTGTTTGTCCACTATAATTCACATAAATTAAATCTGGGGCTATTGCATACTCATAAGTGTTTTTAATTATCCACCCCTTTACTGGTGCAACATTAAAAGTGGTTGATAATACCTTTGTAATCCCAGAAAATTCAAAAACGCCTGTAGAAGAGTTACTACCTAATAATGTATTTCTTTCTCTGTCAGTTAAAGATAATTGTATATTCTCATTTGAAATATCAACCAACATCGAAGCTGTTGTTGTACCCGTTGTAATTACTCTACCACCTTTATTTATCCTTGATGAATATCCTATATTATTTATATTATACTCAAAACCACCAGCCACAGAATCAGATAAAAAAATTGAAGCGCCTGGAGTTATCCCAGTTATTGTTAAATTTCTAACAATTCCAAATTGTGTAATAAAACCAACCTCTCCAATTGGAATATTATGTGTTGCAATACCAGATATTTCACTATCATCATAAGTAAAAACTGCATCAGCCAATGTTATTGTTGGAATTCCACTAAGTGCCCCATTAATATGACATATATCACCATTATTAATTTGAGCCATAGTATTATTATAAACTTTAATAAGATTTTCTTGCCCAATATTGACTGTTACATCCATGTTATCTGTTAATGGATAATATGATAATGCATTATCACCTTCATCATAATATATTCTACCAGCAATAGGAATTGGGTCTAATGTATTAACAGCGAAGTCAATATATTGATTAACACAAATGGTTTCAGCACTAATAGATGTTGCTGAAAGTACCTCTAAATTAGAGACTCCAGAAACAGTTAAATTATTTAATGTGGCAGCTGAGATGTTGACTATAGGGTTATTTTCTGTTCCCCCAGTATAAATGTTTAATCCTGGTTGAACTCTAGTAATATCTTCGCTTCCTTTTAGTTCAAAAACATCATATAAATTCGTACTTCCAGAAATAAATGTCGTTGCGCTTATTGTCGTAGCAGAAAAAACAGTTGTAGTTAATTGCCCCGTCATTGTATCGCCAGTAACGTTTATATACATAGCATCCATTTGTGCTACTGTTTGATGAATGTCTGTATTTCCTGTATGAACTGTAAATACTGGTTCTAAAACAACTTCTTTTGTTGTGCCTGTTAATCCAGCTTCCCAACGCTGACTTGTTTCACTCCAAATTAAGCTGGCTGTTGTTCCAGAGTTTCTTAACACTTCAATTCCACTATCAACCATCAATGGAGCGGTAGTTCCAGTTTGATTACTATTAAGAGTAACAATATTATCTTTAACTTTTAAAGTTTCTGTATCAATTGTTGTAGCTGTTCCCATAATGGTAACATTTCCAGTAACCACAACGTTTCCATCAATAGTACCCCCACTTAAAGGAAGATAGTTGTTTAAATCTGAGACTAAAGCTAAAATCCCAGAATTATCTGGAAATTCAATTTCTCTACTTGCGGTAGCACTTGGAATAAGTACTGTATTAACTAATCCATTTTTAAATTTTATAGTTGGTTGGTTATAACTTAAATCATATTGTGTAAATGTAAATCCTCCACCCGAAGCAGAAGACATATTAAAACTAGTGAGATTTATATCGAAAGAATTTCCTGTTCCATCATTTACAGTCATTCCTACATTAGTTTTAAATTCTATCTGCCCAGCTGATTGAATATCATATTCAATATAATTATCAGCATCCCAATAAATTTTACTTGCACCATTATCAAGGTCGTTTTTATCAAGAATTAAATTTACATTTGGACTCATATTAATGTTTCCAGACATAGTGCCCCCAGTCAAAGGAAGATAATTACTTAATCCAGCTATTCCACTTAAATTAACATTATAAGCAGAAGGAGTATCATTTCTATTAAATGTTATTGTTGAACTATATAATGATGCCCCAGTTGTATAAAAATTATCTGTTGATATTCCACTCAATTGACTCCCATCACCATAAAAAGTTGTTGCGGAAATTGTTGTTGCGCTTAAATAAGACAATGTTGCTGCTGAGATGTTGACTGTGGGGTTATTGGCTGTTCCTCCAGTATAAGTATTTAATCCTGGTTGGACTCTAGTTATATCTTCGCTTCCTTTTACATCAAAAATATCATATAGATTTGTGTTTCCAGAAATTATTGTTGTGGCTGAAACAATTTGTAATGAAGTATTTCCACTTGCAATAAAATCATTTACTGATGGAGATGCAACAAGATTTAAAATAGGTAAATTAGGAGTCCCTCCAGTTATAATATTTGTTCCTGGTTGAACTCTGGTTATATCATTTGTATCAGTTGTAGAAAAAATATCATATAAATTTGTAGAACCAGAAATAAACGTTCCTCCACTTATTACATCTCCAAATAATGTACTAGCAGTTAATAAATGGTCAATAGTAACACCTGTAAAATGTCCAATTGGAATAGAATACACAATTCCTCCACTTGTTTGAAAGGCCAATTGGTTATCTATAAAGGTTCCACCAGTAGTAAAGGTATCTCCACTTAATTGAATTACAAATGATGTTAAATTAAAGGAAATATCAACTCCATCATTTCTTGATAATGTTACAATATATCCAGTATTAGTCCCCCCAGTAACATAATAATCATAAATTCCAGTAAGATTACTGCCATCTCCATAATAAGTTGTAGCCGACATTGTTTCTGCAGATAATCCTTGCAAAAAATATGTATTTCCAGTAACAGTTCCTCCACTTAAATTTAAGAAACTAAGATTTATCGGCTTAATATAATTTCCCATTAATAACTTTTTAAATAAATAGTTCTAAAATCTTTTAAATTACTCTATATTTATAAAAATATTATGAATAACGAGGAATATATAAGACATAAACTAAGAATATTAATTCGAGAAGGAATTGCTGACTTTATAATGAAAAGAGTTCTCAAAGACAAAGAAATGAAATTAATGATGTCAGCAACGTTATACGGAGCTCCATATTCAACAAAACCATATGTACTGAAGAAATACACCGAGAAGAAAGAAGAAGAATTTACAATTGATTTAAAGCATATTTTTAACGATAATGTAATAGTTAATCATGATAAAAAAGCTAGGGAAGTTATTACATATACAAAAGACAATAAACAACTTTTTACAATCAAGCTAAGTTCTGATAGACTAAGACCATCCTACATAAGATTTGATTTTTTAAAACCAAAAGAAAAAATAAAAATCCCAGTTACAATTTCGAAAGAAGAGGTTGAAAAACTTATTTTAGATAAAAAGCAAACTATGATAGATTCTGGGTTTGAAGATATTTTTAAATAACACCATCAACAAACAATTCTATTTGTTGTTTAGATAATAAAACCACAATTTTATCTCCACTGTCAATAACTGATTTCCACTTTACTTTGTTAACTTCTTCGAGCTTTTTGTCTTTCCCATTTTTATTATATGTCCACCCAGATTTTATTTCTATATTATTTCCATTATAAAAAAAGTCTGTATGATAAACATGTTCCTTTTCTTCATAGGTATAACCATAAGATTTACCATTTTGGACTTCGTTTAATTTGCCTTTTTCTTCCATTTTTTCTAGGAAATGAAGTTCGTAGGAACCTTGATAGTTAATTCCAGATTCCTTATACTCTAAAATTTTATATTGAGCCTTTAAATGTTTTTGAAACATGTCATAATCTTTAAGGTGATGAGAAACCCCAAAATTCTTTACTGATGTTTGTTTTTTCTTTTCTTTTATCTCTTTGTTTTGAGAAGCATTTTCGACCCCAAAATTCTTCATGGTTGTTTCTTTTACCTTTTCTTTTGTAGAATCTAATTCTGAAACATTTTCCACACCATAACGTTCTATATTTGTAGCTTTTTGTTTGTCTAAAAATTCTGGTAATTTTAAATGATGTTCAACTCCAAACTTTTCCATTGTAGTAACTTTTCTTCTTTTTGCAAGCTTTACATAATAATCTTCCCCGTATCTTTCTTTTACTGTTTTAACTTGCTTTTCTTTGTTATTATAATTTTCATCTCCATACACTTCTTTTTTTGTGTTTTTCGACTTATCTTTAATGTCATCCAATTGAAAAACATTGTCTACGCCAAATTTTTCTTTTATAGCTATTTTTGATAGTTTAATTCTTTTTTCAATGTTTTCTGGTATTTGTTGCCACTTTTTTCTACACTCTTCTGAACACAGCTGTCTTTCATCTTTTTTTCTTACTTCAAATTTTTCGCCACAAAATAAACAACTTCTAGTTTCTCGACTGTTTATTTTCTTTAGTTCGTCTGCACATTTTCTACAACAAGTTTTCATCCCATGTTTGGGATTTTCTTTTTTACAAATCAAACAATTTGTTTTCATAAAATATATTTTAATTTATACCAATAGGTGCTTTATTTGATTATAAATATATAAAAAAATTTAAAACAAATCAAATAAAAAAGGGGAAACTTTTTGTTTCCCCTTTGCTTATAACTAACTGATTTTCAGATTTTTAAAAGTCCTCGAAGCTAGCGCCAGTTGGCAATACTTGGAAAGTAAGGTCAATAAATTCAGCCGTTCTTGTTGGTTTTAATTGAATTTTACCAACCAACATATTACGGTCAATTGTATCAGTAGTATTATTTGATTGGTCCATAATTACACGGAAAGCCGTCAACCCCCTTTGGTTCTGTATTTGTAACAAGATAGGTTCAACTTTTGCTAAGAATTGGTCTCTTAAAGTTTGGTCGTTTTGTTCGAACAATAATGTTAATGAAGCTGCAGCAATTAACCTTCTAACTTGCAATAATAATCTTCTGATGTTAATTCTATCAAGTGCTGATTCTTTAACTTGAAGAGTTTTTTGTCCCCAAATAACAATACCTTGCTGTACAAAACTTGCGATAGGGTTAATTCTACCACCATATAGTGTATCTCTTTGTTCTTTTGTAAGTTTAATATCAGTTCTCTTAACACTTGTACCTGCAGTAGCTCTATTTAAACCAGCTGGAGCAAACCAAGGAGCTGCAACATTATCAGTTAAAGCTAAAGTTTTAACAACCAATAAAGTTGGAGATTGATAAGTATATTTTCCAGAAATAGAATCTTCAATTTGAATCCATGGCCAATAAGTTGCTGCATAATTTGAATCAATACCCGTAGACTCAAGGGCATCAACTGCTGATTCTGGAGCACCTTTTGTTTGTACACCCGTAGTGGAATCTGTAGTTGTAAGTCTTGGGGCATCAATTACATATAGCGTATCTGCTCTATCTTCAATCATACTTAAAGCATATCTTATAATATCAGTATTATTATTATAATCAACACCAGGAGTTGCTAATAAATTAATATCAACTTCTTCTGAATTAGCAAATACATCAATACCAGCCTCAAATTGAGATACGTTATCAGTTTGAGTTGCTGCAAACTCTTCATAAACATCTGAATAAGTTTTATATTTATCAAACCCATCAAATCCACCAGCGGGAACAACAGTAAATTTAAGTTGAGCTTTGTCTGTAATTCCAACTAAGCCAGATTTTGTATATGCTGTCATAGTTGATTTATCGCCAGAAACAAAATATGTTGAGCTTGCGGTATTTTCCATATGAAAACCTTTAGTTGTTGTTTTTCCAGTAGATACAGCTCCATGATAAACAAATAAATCAGATTCAATTGATTTTACTGAATTTCTAGTTCCAATTAAAGAAGAAGTAAGACTTGAATATGCTAATTCTGATATTCCTAAATAAGTTTTGTAAATTGAATCGCCAGAAAGATAAAGTGTTTTGTAATAAATATCTGTAGTTGCAGCTGAAGTTGAGGCATTACCCCTTAAGTCATATCCTCTAAAACCAGCAGGAACCGAATTTGAAGGATATCTTGTTGCTAATTCCACTGTAACAAACATTGATTTACTTGGGTATTCTTCATCCCATGTACCAATAACTTTTCCAATAAAATTAGAAGCGGTGTCATCCAATGTCACATTAGAAAATCTTTCTAAAGCTGTTTGAGAAGCTGTTGCATCTGTATCTTCAAATCTTCTGATAATTACATCAAAAGTATAATTAATTACATCAATATTTGCAATTGAAATTTTTATTTCTCTCGCTGAAGCATCTCCATCAGAAATTGTATGAAATTTAAATAAATTATTAACATCTCCCCCAACTACTCTTGACACAATCCAAGGAGTTATAGAGTGAGTATAATCATCTGTATATTCAGTATATTCAGCATCTGATTTATAAGTTAATGTATTAGCTAATGTAGTAAAGTTAGAAGTATTTCTTGCAGTTGTCTCTCTAATAAAATGTGGATAAATTTCTTCAACATAAAGGTTAATTGCATCCGTTATTTGTTCTGGATTTTTTCCAAGAAGTTTAACAATATAATTTTCTTTAGTTTCATCTAAAGAAACTGTAATTCCACTATTTGTATAAGCTGTTAAAGGACCAGTAGTTGCACTAAGAACAAAATCGCTTAAAGGATTTACCATTCCACCTGTTCCAATTATTAAATCTGTTGATTGGTTAAAAATCTCAGTATTTGTACTATCTTTTTTACTTCTTATAATTGCTAAAGTGGCACCAGAATAAACGCTAGTAGTACCAGTAGTAGATGCGCTCATTGTAATAAGCCAAGCATTTGAGTTTGTAAATCCATTTTTTCCCAAAACTCTAGAAATTGTTAAATCATTAGCTTGTCCTAAAAAAGAATTTGCTACATAAGTTAAAGGAAGGTCTGGGCTAGTACTTCCAAATCTTAATGAAAATTCATCTGCACTTGAAACTTTAATTGCTTCAAAAGCAGGACCCTTTTCAGTTTTTCCAACCAAACCAAGTCTGGTTATACCAATTCTTGAAGCGAATACGGAGAAGTCTTGTTCTTTTGTATAAACTCCAGGACTAACAAATATTGATGCCATGTTTTTTTGTTTTTTATTATTGTTTTTAATAAATAGATAAAAAAAGTATAAATTGTTTTATTTCTCTGAAATTTTAATAGAAATTTTCTTTATAGTGTTTACTTTCTCAAAATCTGAGGGGTCAACTATTTTCCCGTGAATAATTATTGGTACAGATATTTGATAAATTCTCTCTGATGAAATATCATCCAAAGAAGATTCATCAACTGGCTCCCCCATTTTCAAAGCAATATAATAACCATTAACATCTAAGTAACCTTGTCCATTAGAATAAGCTTTATCTAACATCATTTCGTAAAAATCATCAACATCTTCTTGATAATGACCTACAAATTTCACATCAAATTCAATGTCAACCCAGGCTGGTTGTGGAACTTTATATAAATCATATCCCTTTAAAGTTCCATCAAAAACTGGGACTTTTAAAAAAGTAAAAGCTTTTTTATTCGGAATAGTAAATTTATTTGGAGAAGTTCCTCTTTTTACAGCAGTTCTAACCAACGCAATAAAAGGTCTAGCCATTTCTTCGCCATTTTCAGCTCTCATTTCTTTCCAATTCATTTTTCTTTCAGCCCATAATTCTTGAGATATATAAACCACTGGAACTCTTCTGGATAAGCCTGTTTCCATAATTAAAGAAAGATTTTGACTTATAATAAAATTTTTAAAAGCCATACTTAAATCTTCTATATTAAGTTTTTGGGGAAGATAATTATGATTTTCAAATTGTTTGTCTAAGCTTTTTCCTATGTTCCTATTGATACCCATAATGCTTTTTTTATAAATAGCAAAAAATTATTTGCTTTATTAGTTTTTTTTTTATAAATTTGCTTTGATTTTTATTATATCAGACGGACAGAAATGCAACACCTGGGTATAATGTATAGCTCTAAAGGGAAGTCGATGAGCAAGTTGAGGACAAAAGGAATAACCAACGACAGGCGAATGTATCATTCGAGTGTATTCCATACCCAATCAGTGATATGATGAATTGGGGAGCGATAGGCGGGGGGGCGACACCTCAAAAAGTGAGTGTTTAACTAACCAAACAGCTAAGTTCTTAATTCCAAAAATCTTTTTTTTGGGGATAGGGGGAACTTAGCTCTGAACGAAAAGGCTATCCCTAAAAAGTAAATGATTTATATAATAAAAGTAACTTATAATAATAACAGCACACTTATAAGTTCTATTACCTTCCTTTCATGATATCTTCATCAATTTCGCAGGCTTTTATAGAAATATAGAATCTTCTATCACCACCCCAAGAATGTTTATTTGAAATTTGAGAGAAACCATCATCTGTAATTTGATAATACTGCCCCTTATAATTAATAAAATCGCCCATTTTAATTTTTGTTATAATTATATTTCCTTGTTCTTTTTCTATTAATTCCAACTCTCTAAGTTGTTCTATATAAATATGAGCAGTAAGATTTCCAAAGCCTTTTTTAGTAAGGCCAGCTTTTGTCTGATATGAGGGGTCGATTACTTCTACATTTATTCTTCCAAATATTTCTATAGGAGGAAAATAATGTTTTACTTTTGCTTCACCATATAGCGGATGTAGCTTTGTTTTTTTATAATCAATTTTAAATAGCAGAAAACTTGATTGTAATATATCTTCTGTTATTTCTCTACCAGTGCTAGTAAAAAATTCAGTTTCCTTATCTGAAAAAAATAACTTTATACCTTTTACATCATTAAGAAGATTGCTTACATCTTCTTGATTTGTTCCTATTTTTCTTATGTCAGTCATAATTTTTTACCATAAATAAATTCCCATTGGACCATAACTAAGTGATTTATTTACATTTTCTTGAATTAAGGCTCTATTTTCCATTATTTTATTATAGCTTAATTCATCTAATTGCAATTTTAATTCTTCTTTTAAGTCCTTTTTATCTTCTCTGGCGGTTGATATTAAATCATCTTTATTAAGTGTTAATTCAGCATCTGGAATAGGTAATTGTCCATTAAATTTTCCTCTTATTCCAATACCCAATAATTCTTTTGCTAACGCTTGAGCATATTTTTTAACCCAAGTTTGAGCAACAGAATTAAGCTGCATAAATGATATATAATTTAATTTTGCATCAGCAGGGGTTGAAACTAAGCCATTCCCTTGAAAAGTTGAGTTTGAATAACCAGTAAATCCAGGATTTGCAGTGCTTCCAGAAAAATCTGGATTGCCATAATTTCCAGGTCTATCATAATAACAATAAAACACAGTTCCAGGAGTACCTGCTCCTCCGCCAATTCCTCCAGCATTTTGCCCTCCATTTGCATTATTTGGCATTGGTATTGGATATAATGTTAAAACTTTTGTCCCATTAGCTCCAGGACGAACAATGTAAGAATATTCAGACCCCCTTACTCTATTTCTTAATTCAGCAGCTTGCGCAGTCATAATTGTGTCAAATACTGGCATTACATGATAAAGTGTATGCCCAGCAAATGAAGCGCCAAATTCAGAAAAAGCTATATTTGTATTAGCAAACGGGTCCAATCCAAATAAATTTATAAAAGAGGGGGTAAACCACAAAACATCATTTATTTCACGGTCAGCTGGAATTATGTAATTTTGTGTTCCTGCGGTTAATATAATGGAGGTAGTTTTTAATTCTCTAGTACCATCCATTCCTAATCCAGCTTGTTCAGCAATAGATTTTCCAAAACTTTTCTCAAAATATAAACTATTAGAAACATATTTAAGAGTAAAATCCATATCAGAAGGAAGACCAAGTATTTCTCCTAATCTATTTGTAAGTATCCAATTATTAATATAAGTAGAATACTCTTCTATAGATTCACAAATACATTCTTCTATTTGCTCATCTACAAGCTCCACATTCATTACAGGAGCTCCAACTTTTCTTCTAATTCTATTTAAAAGAGCTACTTTGTCAGTTTCAGACATTCCAGAAAGACAGTTTTCACTACAAAATGACATAATTATAGGTTTTAAATATTAATATTTATAATAAGGGATTTGATTTCCTACTTGATGTTGGATTTTAAATCCAACAAATAATCCACTTGATACTATACAGCTTCCTAATGAAATATCTATTGATTGCCCAGCTGTTGCTCCCCATGTAAAAGTTCCCCCACCTAAAGCGGTCATTGAAATTGTTCCAGCACTTACACAGAACACTTGATGAACAGTTGTAGCTGTAAATCCATCACCCAAAGTTGAAGCTGTGTATGACCCTGCTGGGAGAATTTTTGCTTCGTAATTTGTATTGTACATTGCCATAATAAAGTTTTTTTTTATAAATAGCAGCAAAATAAAAAACCCCACTATTTAAAGCAGGGTTTTTTATTAAAATTCCATTTCATATTTAAATTTGCCGCAGTCCCATATTCTATCATAGCCTAATTCTTGCATCATTTCCCATTCGGTTTTTTTATCGTTGTAAATTTGGGGGAATTTTCTTTTTAAGGAAGACTTACCAAAAGAAAATTTGTGGAATCTTTTATACCTATGAATTTTAGGATTATAATATGTATAATCTGGGTAAAGTTTCTGTTATAAAGCTATAGGAAAAAGGTAATATCTTTGCTATTTGCTTTGTAGTAAGTTTGTCTTTTAAATAAAGTTCTTTTATTTTTAAGAATTCACTTTCACTGATAATAATTTTTTCTGCCATAATACTTAATTTATTTTTATAAATAGACGGAATAAAGTTGAAATGGTTGCTTTTGTCGTAAACTATTTATAAACAAATAAAAAGCTTTTAGTAAACTATTATTCCTTTTAATGGAGTAAAGTCAAACCACTTCTCCTTATAGTGGAATAAAATCATTTGTTTTATAAAAACAAAAAAAGCGAGTATTAAACTCGCTTTCTTTATAATTATCTTATTAATAGATTAATAAGTGTTGATGTTGTCAATATAAATTACTCCGTAGAAACGGTTATTAACCATTTTCTTTGCGTATCTAGTCATAATTCCCTTACGTGGAGTAAAGTCGTTAGGGTCAGTGATTGTTTGTGTTAATTGCAATGGAATATATGGTGCGTAGATGTAACCAGCTTCTAAGAAAGTGTTACCTTTGTGACCTAAAAGTACCAATGATGATGGTAAATAAGGGTCTTTGTATACTACGTAACGTGAACCTAAGTTTCCGATTTTTTCTACTCCAAGGTTGTATTTTTCAGATTCTGGTGAAGCTGATGTATCTACATGGAAATATTCTAAATCGTCAAAGATTGCTCCAGCTTCAGCTGAACAAACTACCCAGTTTGCACCACCACGAAGCGTTGCTTTATGGATTTGAGCTGAAAGCTCATTAATTCTTGTAATAAGAGTTTGGTTCCAGTCTTTTTGAGTTCCAAAGAAGTTAGCATTGTTAGCTAAACCTTGATAATCCCAACGAGCACGGAATGGAGCTCCATTAGCAATGTCAATAATAATTTCTCTGTCAATTTCAGCAGCAACATGTTCTGATAATAAAGCTGTTAATTCAGCTTCAGCATCAATTGAATGGTATGCTTCTAAATCTTGAGCTAATTCTGGTGTCCAGTGTGCACGTAATTTACGTGTAATTGTGTTAACTGTTACAGAAGAAAATCTTAATGTGATTTCAGCCATTTCTGCCTTACCTTCTAAATCATTAAAAATTTCATATATTGGAGTAAATCCAATAGCTGTAGCTGTAAAGAATGCTCCAGCACCGTCATTAATCATAGCTGTGTTAAAATCGCTACCAATTACAGAAGCTGGTCTAATATCAAAAACAACTTTTGCAATGTTACCATCAAATTGGTCATATCCCCATTGTTGAATTTGTGAAAAGAATGGAATATTTCCACCTGCAGCAACAATAAGAATGTTTTGTGAACCTGCACTGTAATAAATTGCAGTGTGAGCTGAGAACCTTACGGTTGCACTTGATTGTTGTTTACTAATGTTAAAAGAACTTCCTAAAGTTGCACTTACTGCTGCAAGACCATTTGCAAAACTAGATGCTGATAAAGTCGTTGGATAAGCTGTTCCTTGAGCTGTTTCACCTGTACCAAAAGATAAATCAAAACCCCTATTGTTATAAAATCTTTCATAAGCTGATGTATCAGTAAAACTTGGTCCAGTATTTCCATTTGCTGTGCTATAAGGAGCAACTTTACCAGTATTTTCATATCCAGTTTGTGTTGCTTGACTAATAGGATTAGCTAATGTATTATCACTTTGTCCATTTGCATAAGATACTCTAGCATCCATGTAAAACAAAAGTCCAGAAGGGAGAGCTAAAGGTTGTACAGATACAATTTCGTTTGCTAACAATCTTGAGAATACTCTTCTTACGATTGGGAAAGCTACTGTGTCAAATCTACCTGCTGCTGCATCTAATGTTACTTCATTTAACATATGATGAGCTTGGTTTTCTAAAAGTTGTGCAATGTTAGTTTTTTTCATACCATTAAGGTTTTCTAATAAACCAGATTCACTCCAGTTTCTAACAATTGCTTTTCTTTGTTCGGCTAAGTCTTTGAACACTGTCAAGCCTACTTTGCCGCTGTTTAATAATTCACTCATTTTTTAAGTTTTTTAATTGTTTGTTATTTGTTTTGAGATTATAAATAGTTTAAATTTTTAAAAACTAAATAAAATCTTCATTTTTTTCGATTCCTGCTAAAACTTTTCTACGTTTCATATCTGCACTTTCGTACACAACTTCCTTAGCTTTAATTGTATTGGTAATAGAAGTTTTGATTTTTGAAGCCCCATCTTTGTTAACAGAAATTTTATTTTCTTCTAAAATTTTGTTATAAAGTTTTTTTGCTTCATCAACAGTTTGAGTTTTATCAAACTCTTCTGCTATTTTAGCTTTATCAGTTGTAGATAATCCGCCACTTGCAAAAATTTTATTAGCATAAGCTAATTTTGCATTGAAAGTTTGCATTTCATCGAATTGTTTTCTTAAATCAACAAAAGATTCTTGATAGTTTTTTATAACATCGCCAAGTTCTTTATTTGATTCGTTTAAACGCTTGTTTTCCTTTGTAAGTTCGCCTAATTTAGACTCATATTGAACTTTTATTTTTTTAACAGATTCTTTAAGATTAGGAGTTCCTTCTCTTGGTTCTAATCCAGCTCTGTTACTTGTATTTTTTATTACTTTTCCAACACCTTTCATTTCTTCAAGGCCTTCTTCTTCTATTGAAATTTTTTCTTCATCTTCGGTAATTTCAAATTCGAACATTTCTTCTTTTTCTTTTTTTCCACCTAAACCATCTATATCATCAAATTCGATATATTCATCCACAGCACCTTCAATTTCTTCTAAAGAAAGTTCTAAGAGGTCATCTTCTTCTTGGACTGGGGCTGCTGGAGTTGCTGGAGTTGCTGGAGCTGCTGGAGCTGCTGAAGCTGCTGGAACTGTTTCATCATCTATATAATCAACATCAACACCCTGTTCATTATTTTCGCCGCCTACTTTTTTGTCTATAATTTTATCTATAAGTTGTGCAAGTTCTAAAACATCAGAATCAACCTCTGGAGTTTCTTCTACTGGCATTTCTTCTGCTGCAGGCACTTCTGCAGGCACTTCTGCTGGGGCTGTTGGAGCTTCTGCAGGGACTTGTTCTTCTTCAAATTGTATCATTTCATCTATGTTTTTTTCAATTTCAATTTCTTCATCATCAACTTTGATTTCCTCTTTATGTTCTGCTTTTTCTTCAACTTCAACTTCTCCAGTATTACTTACTTCAATAACTTTATCTTCTGTTGAAACAGTTACATTTTTTTCATCATCAACATCAACTGATAAAGATTCTTTTAAAAGATTATCAATTTTTTGATTAATTTCACTTTCAAATTCTTTTTTTACAGCTTCAGTGGCAAATTTTTTAATTTCTTCAAAATTTGCTTTTGCTTCTTCTAGTGATGATTTCTTTATATTGTCCATATTTTTTGTTTTGAGACTTTTTAATAAATATTAAAAAAAATGTAAAAACTAATTTTTTATGATATTTTTTTCCAAAATTCATTATTTGATAAAGTAAAAAGTTCTTTATATCCTTCGCACATACAATTTGAATTAATTACAATTTTTGGAATTTCTGGAATTATAATTATCTCGGATTCCTTAACTTCATTAACTACTTTGCAAATTCCGTTTTCACATTTTATTCTTTTATAAGTTTCTTCAGTTATAGGAGTTAATCCCCATTGTTTTCCTTCTTTAAACATATATGCACCTGGAGTCGATGGCGAGGAAACAAAATCAAAAGCTATTAATTCAAAATCGCTTTGAACAACATCCTCTCCTTTAATTGTTTTTACAGAACCAACACCTCTCGAAGAAATACCTAATCTAAATCCAGTTTTTAATAATCCTTTTAATGTATCTCCAGCTTTTGTTTCAGCAATTTGTATTTTTCCATATAATTCTTCTCCTTGCCACCACATATCAATAACTTTATGAGAAACATTTGCTAAAGAAATAACAGCTGAATCTGGATGGTCTAATTCTCCCCCAGCTAAATCATTTTCTATCAATTCCATGTATTTTGTAGCTTCTCTTCTTAAAATATCATATGGATAAACCCTACCATTTCTATTTAAAGTATTTGCTTTTTGTAAAATACCACTCATTATAATAACAGAGCCTCTATCTTCTGCTTCTTTGATAATGTTTGCATTTGGCTTAAAGCTGTAAAATTCAGAAATTATATATTTGTTATTTTGTGTCATAAATTAACTTTATTAATAAATATGTATTTTTTTTCGTTTTCATTAGTTAAGCTTTTATAAATATTATAAAATTTGATAATTGTGATTTTTTTTTTTATATTTTATTAAAACCAGGTAGAAATGAATAAGAGAACAGCAAGAGAAATTATAGTGAAGGATAATATTTTGAGCAATAAAAAACTTAATACAAAAATAGGAACAGTTGAAAATAGAGACTTTCCGCAGACCGTTTATATTAACATTAGTTTTTGGATTAAACCCAAAGAAAATATAATTGAACATAATGAAACTACAAGAGAAAATCTTGAAATGAGATTAAAAAATATATTAAACAAAAAGTTAATAAAGTTTTTGGAAAATAATTATTATTTTCCTAAAGAAAGAGAAAATATTTACATTTATAATATTCCAGAAAATTTTAATTATAATAATAAATCAAATTTTATTTCTCTCGAAGCTTATCTTCATACTTTAAATATTAAATCAGAAAAAAAATATCCTTTGAATATAAAA
>Ga0208375_1001259_pt1 | contig 29828 bp, 29 predicted proteins | sample RifOxyD1_FD_184038 | JGI IMG/M metagenome (GOLD analysis project Ga0208375, IMG submission 184038) | Soil microbial communities from Rifle, Colorado - Rifle Oxygen_injection D1 (SPAdes) | ecosystem: Environmental > Terrestrial > Deep subsurface > Rock core/Sediment | place: Rifle, Colorado...
CATACTGCGGCGGAGCCGCACAAAAACTTTTCTATAGAAACGCCCTAAAGGGCGGGGGTTTAAACCCCTAGAACACTAAAATTTTATCTTTAGTTTCTCGTTGAACCTCAGTTTTTGGAACGATTTTCTCCAAAAATAGATACAATTCTTTTAATTTTTGTGGTGCGGACATGCTTATATCCTCCAAGGTGTAATCCAATTGAGAAATAAGAAGCTTATCGATTTTATCTTTGGTTTTTGTGATAATTGCTTTGCCAAAAGTTTTTGATAGGAAGTAAATACTTAATAGGGCGGCATCTTGTTTTTTAAACGACTCTTTGATGGCGTTTAACCGAGCGTGTCTATTTGCAATGGAAAATGCAATAAGTATTCCAAATAAAAAAGAGGCTACCGACAAAATTATTTTAACAAATTCGGAAGTGTCATTTCCGATTATAAAAAACGCAAGTAGTAACGATACCACGAAAGATATACCCAGTTTAATATAAATTGATATTTTTCTCATAGAAGAATGATTATTAACCGATATATAATCATTTCGATAACTTCGCTTCCTGATTCAATTATGATTAGACTAAAAAGCTCTGCTGGATGATCTCTTGATAGAACGTGAAATTGTTTAAGACAATAGTCTCCCAGACTGCACCAATCAAAAGCACTACTAACGCAGCAATCAGTAGATAAAGATTGAACCGTAAAACTTTGAAGAAGCGTTTTGACTCAAATTTTTCCAGAAGCACGTCTTTGGAGATGATTCCTCCGGAGATGTTGGCCAAGATGTAAGCCAAGGATTCAATTATAGTGTGGGGAAGAACAGCTAAAAGAATAAGTGAAAGCGGAAGAAGTGAGAAAACGCTGGAAAACTCTGCGGCACTGCGAGCAGTCACCCCAAAGATTGTGCCCCAGACCGAAGCATTCCAGATAAGAAGAAAAACTCCCCCGTCTCCGGTTAATAATGCTATAATAAAAATAGCTACTAGAACAAGAAAATTATTGCTTAACAAATCCCAGAAGGTGCTGCTTGTAAAGGCAGCTTGGCCGGAGATGGTTTCTGAAAGCCCGGCTCCTCGAATCTCAAGCTGCTCCCTAAAGAGTTCATTGGCAGTCAAGGAAGGCAGAAGCATGGAGCCTGCCAGATAGACAAAGAAAACTCCGAAAAAAAGGAAAAGATAAATCTTGATCACATCCCAATCATCTTTGAGCAGCTCTTTCCAAGAAACTTTTTTTCGATCCATATGTTCTTGGCGTTCTTCGATGGAAAAAATTTTATCTAGTTCTGGGAGAAGAAGTAAAGCCGTAAAGGCTAAAGCCACTAAAGCCGGATCAGAAGGAAACAGGGTAGAAGCAATGAGAAGACCAATAGCAGAATAACCTGTTCCTAACAAAAAAGCAAAGCGGCTTTTTCTTTCCAACCAATCTTCGGGGAATAGATGTTCTAATACCATAAAAATAAAAAATTAAGGATCATACCGCTTTCCGAAAGGAAAGAATCCTCCTTTCTTCGGCCAGAAGTAGATAGCTGCGATTATGGCTACTAGGATTATTATCAAAATTGCCCACAACCACGCTTGACTCTTAGCAGGAACTTCTGGAGCAGAAGCTTCTTTAACTGGTGCTTCTGTTAGAGAAGACACTTCTGTCGATTGCTCTTCTGTTATTGGAACTTCTAGAGCCGTAGCTGATTCAACAATAGCAAAATAGCTGAATCCCGGAGTTTCGGCACTATAATAAACTAAGGATTCATCTTCTTGAGTAATCTTGGTTGTTAATTCATTCCAACTGTCTGCATTATACCTTGATAAAACAACTCTACTCTTGTCAACTTTATTGTTATTCAGCCAGTCTTTCTTTACTTTGAAATTGATTTCTGCATTTTTGATGAAACTATCTTTCAAAGCCGAACTTTTTGTAATCTCAATATATTTATAGACCTTATTACCAAAAGTTTTTGTTCCTGAAGGCAAGCTTTCTTTCTTTTCAACTTTAGTCCAAGCTCCCCAGACCGTCTGATCCACTTTAAAGCTGACTTCAGTTACGCCAATCTCTCCATTAGCAACGGAAACAACGGCAGTTTCTCCAGCATTGATAGATGTCCAAACTTTCTTCTCGAACTGTCCTAGAACACTAGTAGATGTTCCACCCGCAGATCCTGTTGTTCCTGAACCCCCAGTAGAAGTAGAAGATGCTGTACAGCTCTGCGATACTGCTGGTTTATCATTAGTGGTACCGCATCCTATTGCTTCAGTACATGTTCGTGTCTGTGTACTTCCGGAACAAGTTGACCAAGCACCACAACTCCAGCTTTCTACGCAGGTTAAATTGAACTGCAAGGTCATCAAGGAACCTAGTCCACTAATATTATAGGTAAAATTCCAATAAGCTGTGACAACGCTACTTTTATTGATATACACTTGATATTGATGTATTGTATTGGAACTTCCATTAGATAAGGTAAGATTATAGTTTACTTGCACCGTCGAATTTGTGCCATTGAAATTAAAATTGGTGCCATTATACCAATAAAGAGTTAGATTACTCAAAGCACCGTTATACGTGCTATTGATAGTAATATTCTGCAAACCCTGAGCTAAGGTATAATTGCCATTAGTTACATTGATATAAACTGTACAATTATAGATACAGGGCACTAAGACAGTCGTGGTGTTCATTGAGACATTACCAGCACTGATAGAATTTACATTCGGCCCAATTCCTGAGAAGTGCGGAATTTTCAACCAAATCATATTATATGTAGTATTAACATAACAGTCTGCAGACGGATTTGTTAAACTACAGGCCATTCCTCCGATACTAGAATTAAACCAAGAAGCATTATATCCGGCGTAATCTGCACTGGCGACAGTATTGTATCCTGCACCGCTTGGATTATCTGAAGCATTCCAAATTTTATTCCAATTTTCGTCATACAGATTATTCAGCAGGACTTTAAATGGTGCAGCTTCGTCTACTGTTGCAGCATAAGGAATACCGATTAAAACTGAACTGTAAATCTCCGGACCATTACTACCGAATCTCCAAGCCATATCCATATCTGCTCCGCTACTTGATTGGTTAGCGGCACTATCAAACAAAGCATCCGGCGGACCGGAGGCAATCATATCCACATCAATATACTTTACAGTCATATTATTACTGGATAATTTCATCTCAAAATCAATTTTTCCTCCTCCCATTACTACAGTCAGTGGACTGAAACTGGCAAAATCAGTACTACTCATCAAGGAACAGGAAGCCGCGGGATATGGCACACTACAAGCAGAATCGCTTTTATAAAATCCGACTTTGATATAATCATCAAGGCCGACATCTTCCGCACTGTCAATCTCACCTGGACTGAATGCAGTTAAAGTTAAATGCACAATCCCTGTAGCTAACTCACTGGCAGTAAAAGTCTTCTTTTTTGGCCCAGCTGACTGAGTGTATATATTCATTTTCTTAACGCTCGCATTTAATAAAGGTAAATAAGCTAGACCATTTAGATTGTCCATCATGGTAAAATCATATCCGTTGGTCTGGGCAGAGGTATAATCTAAATCTACTTCAAGATTGCCATTATTTAAAGTACTGCCATTATAAGTGATATTAAAAGTCACCTCTTTAGTGGTAATATTAACATAACCACCATTTGAGCTTTCCAAAGTAATATTTCTAACTAAGCCCGCCAGGGAAGTCATATTAAATGTAAAATTTTGAAGTTCAGTATTAGAATCTCCTAACGTCAAATTTCTAAAAGCACCATAATAAATACCATCTTTAATTGCTGTGGCAAATAATAAAGTCTTAAAACTCATCACTGCTCCCGGCAAAGTCATATTAAACTTTCCATCTGAAGCATTAAAGAAATCAGCGCTTCCAACCCAAGCACTCATATTGTAAGGCAAGGGATGATCTAGAGCCACTAAATTACTTACTTCCAATAAATAAGGAATTATCGCAATACTAGTAAAATTAACTGCTCCATTGATACTAATGTTTCCTGAAACTCGTCTCATAGTATTAGAAGTATTAAATTTTAAATTAATATGGTCGGGATTTTGGGTGCTGTTCTGATAACTATTGTTTAAAGTCATATCGGTTAATTCATAGCCTAATGGAAAAGATTGATTAGGGTAAATCATAATAGAATAATTTCTATTTTTAGAAAAAGTTAAAGTCACATTCTGCACCATGGTTCCTGAATCAAAACTAGCTGCCAGAGGAAAGCCAACTCGCGCATCCTTAATTTGATAATGAAACATTACTGGTTGCCCGGTGGCATTGACTGCTGAAAGGTTCATGGTGATTCCTGGAGATAAATAGAAATTAACTGCCCCTAGATTGGAAACTTCGGCATACGGAAACGCAGGCAAGACCTGCCCAGTCCAAGCGACATCATGATTATTGCTACTAAAATTTTTTAAGACTGGTTTAAAATTATAAGCTGCAGTAGAATAGGTATCATTGATTGTTAAACTAAAATTACCTGTGCCGTTGGATAAAGTTGATAAAATTATGGCCGGAGTCATACCTTGCCCCTGATAAACTTCCAAACTGACATTGGCCGAAATGGCTGAACCAGATTGATTGTAAGTGATTCCGGTAAAATTAAATGCCGCACTTACCTCTGTTGAAAGAAGACCTAAACAAATAAGTACAGATACGCATAAGATAAGATGATTTCTCATTTGGACACCTCTTTTTTTATTTGGATATGATTATAGTTCTAGAAAATAATTCTATCTTTATAAACTTTCGTAAGAATTTTTAAATACTTAATCAAAAATCAAACCAAGAACGTTCTCTTAATCATCTCTTTTTTCTCTTTAATAGCCATTGGTGAGGAACCGCCGTGCCAAGTAAATCTCGGCCGCACCTGGATAGGAAAAATTCTTTCGTTTTTATCATCAAAGATAATGGCTGAACCAATGACTGGAGGCAGATTGGCCAATTCCTCGTCCAAGCCTTTACGCATATACGTTTGAGTGAGTTGGCTAAGAGCATCGACATCAATCTTAGCAGTGATACGATGAGATAACACTATATCGGCTTGGGTAATGACATCAGTATGAATCTTGCCGGGCTGCTGGGAAATCAAAACTAAAGAGATGCCTGGCTGGCGGCCTTCTCTCAAGATAGTTACCAACGCATCAGTAGCTGTGGTTTTCATATCTCTGGGCAGCAGCTCGTGGGCTTCATCAAGAATGAGCCAAACCAGCGGCTCTTCTAATCTATCTTTTTCTTCCCTAGTAAAATAATGCATGGAAGCATCGATAGTAGAAAACTCTTCAGTTTTTCTAGCCATCATCCGTTCTGCAAATAAACGTTTAGAAATCAAACCGACTACTAATGCTTTAATCAGCCAGCCGGAAGGGAGGGTAGCATAGGGGCTTAAATCCAAAACTGTGGTTTGACCGCCCCGCACTAAATCTTTTAGAGCGGTGCCTTCTTTGGCAAAAATTCCCCAATCTTCCACTTTATGAAATTGATTGATGATTATATGTTTAGTAACTGCATCAGTCTCTTCATCAGTTTTCACAATCTCAATCAATTCGGCTAAAGAAAAATTTCCAATCTGATCTAAAGCGCGGTGCACTACCCTAGAGAGCAAGACTCCGGCCGGAGAATTAATCTCAATTTCAAAAGTCATGCACCAATCTTCGGCAGTTAGATCTTCCGGTCGAATAGCAAAAGGAAAATCTGTAGGAATGCCTTCGTCTTTGTATTTTTTATAAAATCCTGAGGGAGTATAAATTTTTATATCTAAGGATTTGGGTTCTAAACCCCACGATTTAAGCAGGTCTGATTCTCTCAAGTTGGGATATTTCATAGTCCAATAGACACCCATAGTATCTAATAGGATGACTGAAAGATTATTTTTTATTTCTGGCTCTAAATCGGCTATGCCTTCAGCGATAACTCCCGCACTGTAGCTTTTTCCGCCACCGCGCTTACCGACGAGAAAGATGACATGAGAAGAAGCAACATCAAGGAAAACATGATTGGAGAGAGAAGTGACTTCTCCCATTTTTACATACTGCTTGCCCAGAAAGACTGCTCCTTGGGTGCCGTACCGCTCCATTTCCGGCCGGTTACGGCCGATGACAATTTCAAACGCCATTTTAGTCTCTTTTTTAGGTAAGAAGAAGAGAATAGTTTTAAACTTTTAGTATTAGGAAAAGAAATAAGAAAAAATAAAAAAATTAAATATCTTTCAGACCTCCAGTCTCTACGATGAAGGCCGCTTCCGCTTCTGGCATGCTCGGCGAATCAATGAGCTTGGCCACCCGGCTTCCTTTCTTGCCCTTACGCAGATAGATACGATAGGTAGAGGCATGAGCCACTATATGGCCGCCAATGGCTTGTGTAGGATCGCCGAAAAAAGTGTCGGGCTTGGCCATCACTTGGTTGGTGACATAAACACAGAGATTGTTGGTCTCTGCTAGCCTCATCAAAGTATGCAGATGACGGTTAAGCTTCTGCTGCCTATCGGCTAAGGTTCCTCGGCCAATAAATTCTGCTCGGAAATGGGCAGTCAAGGAATCTACTACTACCAGCTTGACATTCTTTTTGTCCTTCTTAATCAAATCTTCCACTTTTTCCGTGAGAAGCATTTGGTGGTCAGAGTTGTAGGCTTTGGCTACGATTATCCGCTTTAAGATTTCCTTAGGATCCATACCTGCACTTTCGGCCAGCTGGATGATTCTTTCCGGACGGAAAGTGCTTTCAGTATCGATATACACGGTCATGGCTTCGGGATTTTGCTTAAGCTGATTGACAGTCAGAACATGGCCGATTTGGGTTTTGCCTGAGCCGAACTCGCCAAATGCTTCAGTGATAGCTCCGGTTTCAAAACCTCCCCCCAACATCTGGTCTAAAGCATTTGAACCGGAATTGATGCGTTCAATTAGTTCTCTCTTTTTGAGAATTTCTTCTCCGGTTTCAAAGCCCATCTCCATTGCCTCTCTGGCAGCGGAAATGATCTTTCTAGCAGATGCTTCTGTTACACCGGCGATTTCAATCAATTCCGCGGGAGAAGCCACAGCAATGCTTAACATATCTCGGTAACCAGCGCCTTCCAGCTTTTCTGCAGTAGCAGCCCCTACTCCGGGCAATTCTTTAATGTCTGAAACTTTTGTTTTAGTCATCTTTGTTCACCTCAATTGAATAAATCCTGCTCTTTAAAGATCAGGAATTCATAAGCTTTCTGCAAAAGGACATTGGCTTTAGGCAGGTCAGCGATTCTGAAAGAATTAGTGGTCTGCCATTGTCCTGCCTTGTCTTTATAGCTCCTCTCAAGAGAAATAGTACGATATTCCGCTTCTTCTCCGTTCTTGCTCTGGCCGTGGTTCAGCCAGATAGTGGCCGAAATTGCTCCGGCTCTTAACTTCTTTTCCGGCAGATTACCGGCTACTTTTACTTGGTTTTGTGTTTGCATCTCAAACACCTCCTTTCCTTTCGGTTTTTGTTTCAACCCCTCCTTTTGAGGGGGGAGGGCCACCAACTTTGGTTGATGACAGAATATATGATACGGCCGGAGGTTTATATAGATAATGTGGGGTTGACCAGTGGCTAGTGGCTTGTTTTCTATATAGAAATAATAAGATGACAACGAAAAGAGCACTGGGTAATAGGAGCTGATTTTCGCGTTATGGGGGGGTGACAGTAAAGAATTTCCCGAACAAAATCAAGAAAAATCGTTAAATTTTGGCAATTCCACATAACAAGTGTTATGTGCAGTTCTCTCTTTGGCCGCCCCCCTTCCAATACTCTTTTAAATCTCGCTTCGTTTCTTCTTCTCGTGGCCAAAAAGAAGTGGAAATGCTCAGTCTGCGGATTTATCCATGAAGGGGGACGGCCGCATAGTTGTCCGCAGTGCGGCAGCTCGGCCCAAGAGTTCTTGGAATTCAAAGAAAAGAAACAGTTGACTTACGATGGAAAGAAGTTTGATGTTCTATTGCTTAACAGCAGCAGCCATCGAGAACATAATACTGGACATATGGTTGATTTGGCCGAAGCGGCTTTAAAAAAAAGAAAAGTTTCTTATCGCCGGTTTAATCTCAGCGAGTTTGAGATTAAGCACTGCTGGTGCTGCTATAGTAATGCTGATGCCGAATGCACTTATCCCTGCCGTAATCAGATGGATGATGCACCTGCATTGCATGAAATGCTAGTGCAAGCCAAAGCAGTAATTGTCGCTTCCCCCATTAATTGGAATAATATGTCTGCCCGGCTGAAAGATTTTTTGGATAGGACTACCTGCCTACAGAATCTGGGCTTGTTGAAGAAACCGAGCTTAACTACAAATAAAACAGTAGGAATCTTTGTCAACGGCCATGAAGACGGGGCAGTGAAAACAGCTATGGATATTTTTGTTTACTTTCAGCAGATGGGTTTTATTCTTGCTCCGTTTGGCTTTACTTACCGAACGCATGGAGCGCAATACCCCGCAGAAACAGACAATTCTTTTTTCCGGAAAGACAAAAAGTTAGAAAAAGAGATTGATGGAGTAGTCAATAATGTGGTTAATCTGATGAAACAAGAGCTGGAGAAAAAGCTGAAAGGAAAGATTGTTTCTGTTTGTGAATAGTCAGGGGAAAAGTTTTAAAACAATTAAAACCATTAGTAATATAAAGATAAATTTCTCGAATAATTTGCCGGTTCTAAAGAAACCAGATATGTTTAATTGACCGAATGGCTGAAACAGCCTTAAGCCGTCTTTAGTCAGCAAATCTCCAAGAAGATGAGATAGATAGCCTAATAGAATGGCCGTAGCATAACTAAACTCCCAGAAGAGGCCGATAATAAAAAATATCAACACTGCAAAGAACAAAGAATGCATCATCCCTCTTGGCTGCAGGAATAAAGCTAAAATTTTAGTAATCTTCAGTTTATTATTCAGCCAACTGGAAAAATGGTCTATATCGGGCAGCAATGCGCCAAATAAAAATAGCAGTAAGATTAGTCCACCTTCGGCTAAAGAGTAGCCAATCAATTCTAAATAAAACAATCCAAAAAGAAAAGCCAAAGCCAGATGAGTCCTAAACTGCATTTTCCAAGTGGGAAATCTCTTCCTCTGGTTTTACATCAGTATAAACTAATTGGGCAAAAAATTCCAAACGATCGAACATGGCGTTTTTGTTTACTTTGCCTACCATTTTAATCTGCTCACCGAGAAGGGCATTTTTAATTTCACCAAAAGCTTCTGGCTGCTCTCGGAAAAGAGCAATCTCTGCATCGCTTTTCTTGAGAAGCTTTTCCATCTGGCTCCGCCAAAGCACTGCTCGAATATTAGAAGTGCCATCATCTAATACAATATTCAAAACATAAGAATACGCCGGCTCCACTTTTTGATGCTCGTTGCAAATGAAATCGGTTTCTACTTTATTCACTTTCTTATTGCAAGCAGGACAGACTGGGAAAAAACGAGGATCAAAGACTTGAGTAACTGTGCCAAATAATTCGACATTCTGCTCATTCTCTTTTAAAGATTCTATCTTTTTTCTTTCAAAAGAAAGGTTCTTTTTTACTTCTGTTACCGTCTCTCCGGCAGGATTGATGGTGATGATACTCTTATCATTAAGATGCACTTCTAGATAACCATTATTCTCTCGAGCATAGCCGGATTTGATGCGAACGGTATCTTCTTCTTTGAGACTGCCCATAACTTCAGTCATCTTATGCCAAAGAACTATCTTGCATGTGCCGGTCTCATCACCGACAATGAAGGAACCTACTTTGCCGGGGCTGCCGTCTTTGCCTTGGAACTCTCGCACATCAAACTTGCGAGTGACTTTAGCTAAGAGGTCTATATTGCGCATTCCACCTGCTAAGTGCTTGATCTTCAGCGGGCCTTCTGGCTCTAGAAGCTGGATGCCTAGCTCATTAGCAATGATATAAACTGCTCCTTCTTCAGAAACTAAACCTGCCAACTCATTAATCTTGTCTTTAATCTTGTCTTCTAATCCGGCGGGAGTGAGCCTGGCTTCTTTGAGAAGGCGCTCCTTCACCTCGTTTAAAGGAATCTTAAGCATATAAGTTAGATACTTCAAGGATTTATAAGAATTTGGGTGGTAAAAGAGAGATAAATTAACCAAAATCCACAGCAAACTGATAAGTGATTCCCCTATTCACACAGAAAGCCCACCCATTCTCTTGATGAATAAACTCTCCTTGACAAGCGCCTACCTTCCAATCCCCTGGTTTGTTTTCAATTAGACACTGTTTAAAATCAGAAGCGGACGAACAAGTTTCTTTTAGCCCTTGAGCTTCTTCCCATAACTTAAAATATTCTTCTGGATTATAACCAAGATTAAAGCTAAAGGCCGGATAAAAGTGATACTCGCTCTGCACCTGGCCTTTTTTGATTACCCGAAAAATGGCCGGAGTCTTGGCCGTACCTTTGATGCGGTTCTCTTCGATAATTAAGGAATAGTCGTAAGTAGGCTGACGGACAAAGCTGAATGTTTCAGAGACTTGTTCATTCATTGGATAAAGTGAGATATATGAACCGATTTTTTCTTTAAACTCTTCGTTTAATTCATCCTTGATTGCGGGCAAGCAAATCTTTTCTTCGTTATCTCCTTCCAATTTATTCCAAAGATTAATTTCGTTTACACTGCCGCATTCTGTTTCTCCGGACAAACCGGCAGAAGGAGCTTTAAAGCCGCCGTTGATTGCCCGGTGAATAAGAAAATCGTCGATGATGGAACGACTAGCTACAGAAAGGAAAAGATTGAATTTCTCTGCTTCTTTGGCAGTGTGAGAATAATAAACCTGGCCTTCGCCTTTGAAAACATCTCCAGCGGTGTAAGTTACTAAAACGACAATGCTCAAAGCAGCCACTATAACAAAGATCACCCAATGAAAAATGGAAGCTTTTTTGTCCATGTTTAGTTTTTTATTTTCTTTTTTATTCAGTAAATTTTTTTAGATAATATAACTTTATTTTTACTGGCTGTTTTTCTTTGTTTAAAATAATGGCCGAAGCAATAATGCGCTTTGTTTCCAGCTGCTGCAAAGGCTCATCTAAATCAAGATATTTTTTCATAGGAAAAGCTAATTTCAGCTTATCTCCCTCGAGAGGTTCTATAATCAACAAGAAATCTTGACCGTTCCACGCCAACGAGCGAGCCTGCCAGATAAACGCCAGCCATAAATAATCCGCAGAATCCTCAGAACTGACCGAGGCCATATCTGCTATAAAATCTGCTACTGTTTTTTTCTTTTCTAAACCGAGGGTTAGTTGTTTATTGATTTCTGCTTCTGCTGATCCGTCTAAATTGGGAGATGGGGTATAATATATCTGGCTTTGCTCTAAAACTAATTGATTAAAGTTGCCTGAAAGAGGAGTACTCAAAAAAGTCAAAAGATTATTTTCCACATTGAGACTGAGCTGTTTCTCCTTAGCTAATTCTTGATGTTCAGTAGTGCTGGTAAAAACATTAAGAAAAATGAAAAGAAGGATAGCCATAGCTATCGTAAAGATAAAATCGAACCAATCATCAATCACTGCTTTTTTGTTCATCTGTTTTAATGCTATTTGATTCACCTGATCTTAAATCTTTTCTTGGACGGTAATTGTCAATTTGCCTTCCATTTCTGCGAAAGGACCGGTAATGATTCTTACAGCCTTAGGAGGAAGTGTTAAATCCGGTTTAGTATACCAGTCTTCTGTTTTTACGACTGTTTTCTGGCCGCCTATAGTTTCTAAAGTAAATTGAAAGTTCATTCCTTTAAAGACATCTTCTTGATAGCAAGAATTAATCTTTTCTTTGGTGAACTTGTTGATATCGATGGTGCCGCCATAAACCTGCCCAGTTTCTTTATCAACATAAGCAAAACAATCCGGAGAGTTGATAAACCGCTGGCTAAGCAGTTCAGCTTTAGTAATCAGAGGAAGATAAGTAGCTTTACTGCGGAAATTGCCGATTGTAAACCAGAAAGCAAGAATGATCATAGTAATGACAAAGATAATCAGCGTCCAGTAAATAGTTTTCCTGGCTACATCAAAAACAGAATCTTCTTCACCCATTTTTCACCGTTTCCTTAAGAGCTTTTTCAAGAGGGATAGCTATCTTGGCTGCTTCACCAAAGGGAAAAGTAAAATACACTGCTGCAGGTGTACTGGGTAAAGAAGAGACTGGAAGAAGTTCTTTTTTTACAAATTGCGCTTTATTAAAAACAGCGATAGCTAAAGCTTGGCTGGAAGGATTATCTTGAGAGTATTCTATTTTAAGAGTATCCTCGGGAGAAGTCTCTGAGAAAAATAGATAGAGTGCTCCTTCTTCCGGACTGCTTTTGGTTTCTTTAGCTAATGAAGTCGATATTAATGCTGAGATTAAATCTGCAGTTTCTCCAGCTGGAGCAAAGATGATTTTACTGGCTGAAAGAACAGCCGATGAGCCTTCCCGTTGAACATGCAAAGCGGGTACATCTTCAGCAAGATATACTTTTTTTCCTTCTTTAACAAGATAAAACTTTTCTTTATGAACTATCTCTCCTGAAGCAGTATAGCCTTGGGGTAAAGATAAACGCCGGGTGGCAGAACCAAGCTCTTCTTCTGGTTTGCTTTTAGTGGTCACTCCCGCATCAGTAAGGTAAATTATGTATTCGGAAAGATTATACTTATCGTTTAAAGGGTACTGCAAAAATCCTTCTCCGGGAAAGCTGATCAAGGTATTGACAGAAAGAACCAAATCCTGAGCGAGATTTATTTTTTCCAAAGAAGATTGATTGGCTGCAGCTTGGGCCATCTTCAAAGCAATAAATGCTAAGAAAATAACTGCTAAAATCTCTACCACCATTAAGAGAACACTAGCAGCTTTACGTTTCATTTTTTTGCGAACTATTTAATTTATTATTATTTACACACTTCTATTCTATCTGGTTCTAAAAGATTAATGGTGAAAGAATTGCGGCGGTTTTTGAAAGTAAATGGATAATAGCTGATGTAATCATATCGCCAAAGAAGGAAACCATTCTGAGATTCAAAAGTATACATCAGAGTTTCTGTGGTTGTTCCTTCCCCCACATCTCCCGGCACCTGGGCTTGAGTTGAAACAGATTGAAAGCAGCCGCTGAGTTTAATGGTTCCGGTCTTCCAACAAGTTCTCTTTTCGCAGTTGATGGCTTCTGCAGGCAAGTTTCCTGAGATGCTTACTTTTTCACATAAACAAAGACAGCTTTCTCCTGCACATTCTTCGGGGTATTTGGCGCTGACAGTACGATGATTATCGATGACTAACGAGTATCCCGGAGCGCCACCAGTAAAACCTAAAACTGCAGAATTTTCATCCATAGTAAGAATTTCTACTTTTTTAGGTGTATCTCCTTGAGAAAGAGCAATAATCTCTTGCGTTAATTTTTCTGTAGAATCTCTGGCTTGCATGCCGGCAGTGAACAGTTTAGCGATAAACATTACGGTAGGTACAAAAATAATCAAAGCAATGACAATCCCTATTAAAAATGCTAAGGCTACTCCTCTTTTTTTCATTAGTTAAAGAGAATAATTGCTTATTTATTAAGTTATTCTAACTGTTCGTTAAGGATTAGTTTCCATGTCTTGTTTTTTTCTCCGGCTTTCTCTTTAGCGGGATTGAGCAAATCATACTTTTTGGTTACTTTTTCTTTTAATTCTTGAGGAAGATTGAGGTTTAAAGTTTCCAAGAGATAACCTAAACGCTTGATAGCTTGGGAAGACGCGTTTCGCAGGGCGTAAGCAGATAAACGGCCGAGGTCTAATCCTTTAGCTAATGCTTGTTTCGTTTCCTTCAGAGGAAAGAATTCCGGAAAGCATAAAGCATCGGCTATGGCTTTTTCTTTTTCTGCGATAAACAAATCTTTTCCCATAAATGTTTCTTTTCTGTAACCAAAGAAACGATGAGAAGGTTGGCGGAGAAACTTGATAGTAAATCCTTCTAAAGCAATATCTTTTTTGCTTTTGGAACTAGCTACATAGACTAAAGAAGAAGCACCTTCAATAAGATGGTGATAGTACAATGCATGTGTAAACGAAATATACGAAGGAAATAAAAGATTAGATGCGAGGGTGTACCTATCTTGAGGAAATGCAAACTGGCCTTTGCCTAACTCCCAAATAAGATGATTCTGCTTGAGCTTGATAAGGGATTTCTTCAGGGTGGCCGGGGAGCGGCCCGTAAGTTCTTTCAATTCTTTGATACTGAAAACGGGCTTTAACTGGCCAGAGAGCTCTAAAATCTCGCGGTTGTCCATAAAGAATTAGAATTAGTTTACTTTATAATTATTTTGAAGTTATTCGTTTGCTGCTTTTTTACAGGCTTCGGGCATACATCGGAAGGTGCCGTCGGATTTTACTGTTAAAGCTCCAGACAAATCACCTGGAGGAGCAACTCCTACTGGACAGCCAGCGTAGGTTTCAGATGAGCTTGTGCCTTGGGACTGGCAGGGACAATAATCTTCTTTGTTAGGGAGGTTATCATTATCGCAGTCTTCAAAACCGCCAAAGAGCGTATCAAAGAAACTGCTGCCTTTTCCTAAACCGCCAGTTACAATGAAAATTACGATGGCCGCAGCAATGAGTATAGGAATAGTCCAAACAATAAGTTCCATCACGCTAATGGCTCCTCTTTTTTCCATTTTTCTTGTTTATATCACAAAGTTTATAATAATTTTGTTTATTTAAGGTTTAATCGTGACTCATATTTTAATCTCCGCCTAAGTCTCCTTGATAACAATAACCATTTAGAGACCCTAATTCATCAATGTAAATAGTGCTGACATCCCGTTCTGTCTGCAATTTATTCGCATCGGCTACTCCGCTGCCAAAAATTGCAGTGGAAGCTACTCCCAAACCTACAAACGTTGCTTTAAGAGAAAGCCCCCCAGTATAAGCCGCACCCACACCCCCTGCTACAGCTAAAGCCAATCCCCCACCTATCTTAGCGGCAGAGCCATACCAAGTAACATCATCCTTATTTTTAGCGGCAAAGGCAATTCCATAAGCCTTTCCTGGCTGGAGATGACTCAAAACAAGTAATCTCCCCGGCCCTTCACTATAAGAAAGATACTGCAGGTATGTTTGATCACCTGATTTTTTATATTTAGTAGCATAAGTGAAGTCAAGCAATTCTTGAGAAGACACAAGATTACCGGAAGTAAATCCCGGCCCTTCGTCCAAAGCCACAGCATAACAGATAAAGCAGGGATTATCAGTATTTATTCCCAGTTTTCCTAAAAAGTTTTTTGACGCAATGATTTCTTCATACTTTCCTTCCCCCCACATCCACCAACAGCGAGCAGCCAAGTCAGAAAATGTTTTTTTGACTTCTTCTTGTTTACCGGAAACCTTTTTATTGATGGTATTACAGAGAGGAGGAGTTGCTTTAAACTCTTTTCCTTCAACATTAAGAGTAGTCTTTGCTCTAATCAAAATACTATCCCGGCAAAGATTCTCTACTTCCTTATCGCTGGCTTTTAGCATGAATACTGTGATGACAGAAATAACCGCAAAGGCTCCAATCAGTAAGATTATGACCCCGGCCAAAAAACTGAAACTACCTTTTTTTTCCATTTTAGTTTTAATAACAATAATTCAATTGAGCATGCTGTATTTTGTAAGGAATACTTTCTTCTTCTGTTTCGTCGGTTAAACAATCATTGTCCAATCCATACGCATTATCTCCGTCACAAGAGTTGTCTCCTTTCTTTGTTGGAAAAAAACAGACAAAGCCGGGAGAGGGTTTGAATAAATAACCCCCGTTTTGAAAGTTATCTGTACTTTCTGAAGCTGGTTGGCCGAATTCTATTTTATTGCCATCGTCAGTAAAAAATCCCCCGGCATAAGAGATTTGCATTTGATTCGCATAACCCCAGTAAGGTAACGCACAATCTTCATCTGAAGGGCAAACTCCCCATATACAACCAGAGCATCTTGCTCCCTCTTTCAGAAAATTGGTATAAAAATTTTCCGCAATATTGGGATTGCTCTCTCCGGCAATGACGCAGGGTTTAAAATTCCAAGTTTCTGAGCTGAATACGTTTCCCTTGTTATCCGAGACCTGCACTAAAGTGTTCTCTCCAGAAACAGTAAAAGAGATAGTATTAACAATTTCTTCTCCCGCTTCATCTGCGGCAGTCAAATCCGGCAGGGGGGCGAACTGCATAAAGCAATTGTTTTTATTACTGTTAATCATAACCTCTATTACTGATTTTAAGTTTCCTAAAGAACTTTCTACTCCAGGAGTATATACCGAAGGCGTGCCCTGCAATTCTTTAGCTCCAAACGAGATGTTGGGCAGATAATCTGCAATATTGCTAAAAATATCTTTGGCTTTGTTTAAACCTTTATCCGGTCCTAACAGGGTATAACCAATGACTAAAAAAGCGGCTAAAAGGATTATAATCGCTGCCAATTTGTTGAAAGTTACCATTTTAAAACAGATCTAAAAAGTTTTCTAGATAAGATTTAGCAGAATCTCCTAATGCTCCAAACCACATCATAACGAAAAGAATGACTAATAAAGCTAATATCATGACTAGAATCTGCCAAAATTCCGGAGCTTCCAAACCTCTTTTATTCATACAAAGAGAGACTGCTCAGCTATATAAAAAGATTTGCTTTTAAAAACCAAATTTGCCGGAGAGGCGATAAATTGCATAGAATAGAGCAAAGGCAGCAACCAGAATTATAATTATTATCATCAAAGTGATGGCACTGACATGCGTTTCCACCTCGGCATGCTTATCCATAAAAGTTATTCACTTTTTGTGACTGCTTTACAGCAGATTTTTGTTTCGCCTTCCTCGGCTTTACAATCTCCAACAATTTTTGCTTCATTCTCTAAACAAGCAGGGCGGCAGTCGCCGGAACATTCACTAATCTGTACATTGAACCACGAAAACTTGCCGGTAAAAATAGCAATTAAGACTACTGCCACCACCAGAAGAATGGCCGCGATGACAATAGTTTGTAAGGTTAACTCCACCCCTCTCTTATGCATGCTTACCGCCATTGACAAGTGCCAGTACAGGTTTCTTTGCTGTCTACGGCCTTACATTGATCTATTTTCTCTTCAAAACTAACTTCAGCAAATGCTTTGGCTTCTTCGTTATCTTCTTTATTAGCTGCATCCCAAGCTTTGGTAAATGCAGTCTCTTCAGATTTAGCTGGACCGCAACCGATTCCATAAGTTATTTGCTTAGTAGCTAAAAGAGTACTAGCTGCTTTACTCACTCCAATATCAAAAATGGTAATCTTTCCCATAAAGATAGCGAGCAATACTACTAAAACTACTAGAGCAATGACTGCTACAATAATCACATTAATAGATATTCCTTGGCCTTTCTTATCCATTGATTTCACCTCATTTGTTACGGTTTAGTATTATAGACAATTGCACTGAGTAGTATGGCTTTAACTGTAATTGTCTATTCCGGAAATTGCGTTCAATTGTATATCCATCTACGCAATTTACGATATTTTGTGAATTAATGGGAATTTGTATATAAAGATTGCGGCTGAGAAAGGAATAATGATTCTATTTAATGACTAACTGCAGATATTCAGCTCCAGAGTGATAATGCTTCCGGACTTAGTTTCTAAGTGGTATGGGCCGGAGCTGTCTTGATTGCCCGGACAAATAACTGCGTTTAAAGGAAGAGTAGAAACGATTAAATCCAAATTATTCCCCTCCTGATCATTTAAGACACGAAAGTAATAATCCTTCTGCCAATAACGCTGGATAGTCTTATTTAGAAGCTTATTGATTTGGAGCGTGGTGAACTCGCAAATATCATTATAGGAACATAAGTTTGAGAAAAAAGATTGGTCATCAGTGATACAGGCTTCTATAAACTCGCTTAAGGGGGGGATGGTTTCCTGACCATAGGTGCAGCCGTTTTCTTTAGTTAAGATATTTGTCTCGGAAGGATTGGCTTTGATGACTGCTTCCAATGTGCTGATAGCTAAGCCTTGACGGACAAAGACATTCTGTGCATCTTCTCTGCCAAAAAAGAAAGAGACCATAAATAAAAAGCCCATGCTGATTAAAAGGACAATAATCACTAAACCGACAATTTCAGTCTGTCCTTTTTTCATTCAGCGATAAACCTCCACATGCAAGACTCCGTAGCGATAAGATAGACCAGAACCAGTTCCTAAATAATCTTTAAGAGTGACTACAAAAAAAGAAGGAATAACCTCGTGGTATTCTGGTTTGGTGTTGTTATAGATGGTATACTCAATTTCGTTAGGAGAAAGCTGTTCTACCCAAATATAAGAATACGAAAAGAGAGAGAAATATTCTTCCACTGACAGGCCTTTAACAGAATTAAGGTACTGTAACTTCTGCAAATCAATACAGTTGCTTCCGGTTTCTGCTTCAGCATTAGTACAGATTAATTCCGGAAGGAAAACGGCCTGCAGAGTCATATCCATGGCTTTCTGACCGAATTGCTTATATTCTGCTATTCGTGCCTGCCCTTGAGAGTATTTAGCGTAAAAAATAATGCCTAAACTAAGAAGAATAAAAAAAATGAACATCACAGCAATAGTCTCGGTCATGTGCACTTGAGCTTTTTTGTTTAATTTGAAGTGTTCCATTTTAATAAAGCTGAGCGCAGCTCTGCTGCATCAGGTTAGTGTTATCTTCTTTCACGGCTAGCGCATTCTCCAAAAGAGTCTGGCAAGCACTTCCAGATAATTTATTGACACAAGAGTTGGCATTACTTTTCATTACGGCCAGCCCTTCAGTAATTTTGATTAGTAAATTACCACAAATTTGATAGTTATTATCCAACGGATTAATTGCGGATTTCTTTTGATAAAAATCTTTTAACGCAGTAGTCTTGCTTTCGTAGATGAGAATAATCTTACTCATCTTATTGAATACTTTTTGCATCTGGCAAAGATACGCTTCTTCACTATCGGCGAAAATAGCCGCATAAATCAACGGGTCGTTCTCTTCGGCTATTGACGGCAACGGTATAACTGAATTGGCAGTAAGTTGGTTATTCTTCAAAGAGAGAAAAGAAATCTCTTTATTAGCGATTGATAAACCGGTGACTTTTTCTGACGGAAGAGAGCTAATCCAGACAGGCAGACTGAACGAAGGGCCTGCCAAAAAAATGAAACGAACAGCGTAATTGTTTTCATCGACTGCTTCGCTGACGTCAGAAAGAAAAGAAACATCAAAACCCGGCCAAAATTCTCCGCTTAGCGGAGTTTGAACTTCCAAATTTTTTTTCAGCTCTTCTTTAAGGGGACTTTCTCCGACAATATAATATTTTATTCCTCCGGCATCTTTGGCTGAGCTGAGCATCAGGATATCCATTATCTTGAAAGGAAACTTATACGGCAGAGACCATGCGGCCAGCTGTTTGCTTTTGATTTCAGCAGGAGAGAAGATGGGTGCTGCGGGATTTTTTGGAGGAAATTCTCCCTGCTTTAAATTGAATGAAGATATGCCATCTTGACAAGCGAAGACTAATTCCACTTCTGGAGTTTCAATAAAATTCTTGGTTTTTTCTGAAATCCCTGCACCGACAAAGATTGAGTTTAAAGCGTTGAGAGTTTCTACTGCTCTCCTGTCTTCTGCCTGCCCTTTAATGAAAATGACTAAACTGCCAAAGAAGGCAAGAATCACTGCACCTGCAATAAGCACATAAATCCAGTTGAACTGGACTTCTACCTGGGCTTTTTTAGAGGGAAATGGGCGGAGAGGCATCATTTTAGGAGGGGCTTGTTTGAGGCAGAGCTTCGGAAACTTGGACGTAAGTGCCTTTGCCTTCCAGGAGAAGTTTAATCCTGCCGCTCTTGGCTGAGATGCAATAAGTGCCGACATCGTCCTTAAATTTTATGGGACTGACTTTAAGTTTTATCTCTGAAGGCGGATCAAGGAAAACATTTTGTTCTGCATCTTCATGGCTGAAGTATGTGCTTAGATAGTTGCAGACTTGGGGGGTAGCAGTGTCGGGATCACACATTTTTTCACCATCATAATCAAAATCGACAAAACAGACTTTTTTAGTTTCACATGGCAGAGTGAAATCCAGATTATTTCTGACTTTGCCATAACTGCCAAAAATCCCTGTAAAGGTGCTTTCTAAATCGGTTTTAAATTTGATTGATTTAACATCGCATTGTTTAGTTAAGAGCTTTTGAACAGCGATATATCCAAAGCTTAAAATCGCAGCAAAGGCGACAATAGCTAAAATATAAATAAAAACTTGACCGATGATTTGAGCACGTTTACGATTCATTTTTTCTTCCCTTTGTGCCTTGTTTTTACTATCTTATCCAGCTTCTTGAAAATGTCTTTGGCCTGTTTTTCAGGGATATTTTTCACTTGGCCGTGCCTTTCAGACAAATCCACTAACTGCTCAAAAACATCTTTCTCTTTGGAACTTAATGCCGGTTGAATCTCTTCTTTATTCTCGGTATATTTTTGGAAAATCTGAGCCACTTTCTTGATTGGAGAGACTCCTTCTTTGGCCAGAATTTTTTCTACATGAGGAATATGTTTTTCTTCTCCTCCGAAAGCTTCAAAGACTTGGCTGCGTTCTTCTTTTTTCTTTAATTTCTCTGTGGTTCTTCTTTCAAACAGCTTGAATTTTTCTCCTAAGTTAAATCCTTGCTTAGCTGCTGCTTTTGGTTTCTCTTCTATGAAAAAGGCTCTTCCTGTTTTTGACGGGGCTTTTCTTCTCTGCTGCTGATAATAATACAAATGTCCTATTCCTCCACCAATCATCAGCAGACCGAAGATAATAAATACCCATCCCCACGGGAAAACTTCTTCTCCAGGTTTCTTTTCATCTTCTACTGACGGTGTTGTTCCGACAGAAGTGATCTCGCTAGGCGCACAACCATAATTTTTATCAGATTTAGTCTTAATCACATTCTTTATCTCGCTGGCCGGCGTCTTCTTGCATTTATCGTCCTTATCTAAAATGCCATCTCCATCTGTATCCTTTTCGTCCGCACTGCAAGGATCAGTACTGTCTAAATATTCTTCGTAATTAGTCATGCCATCTTTATCATAATCTTCCTGCCCATCAAGAATCTTGTTGCCGTCTGAATCGGCTTTATTCTTGTCCAACAGGCAATTATCTGAATTGTATAATATTTCAAATGAATCCGGCAGTTTGTCCTTGTCCTCGTCTGGTTTATTGTCTTTATTATCCTTGTCTGTACAGCCAGTGATGTCGACTGATGCTCCGGCAAGAGTGTCTAAACATTTGTCACAGGAACCAATATCTAAAATTTTATCTCCGTCTTTATCTTCTACTGTGAACGGGACAGTGCCTGCATTAGTATTACCTGCTTCATCCGCTATAAAATAACAAAGATATGAAGTTTTGTTGAACTGGAAAGGAGTAGAATAATTGCCAGATTTACATTCTGAAGAGGTATATGCCCAACCCGCTTGATCTACTTTACATTTAGAGTTATCTTGGCATTTTATATTGACTTTCAAAGCCTTACAGGAAGAAGAATCTTCAGTATAATTCATCTTAGGCACCTGCTTATCATCACAATTCTTGGTATCGTTACTGGAGAAGACGAGGAAGCCGTCACTTTTTTTGATTGCACCCACATTCCCTAAACCATCAGTGACTGAAACTTCAATAGAATGCTTATCTCCAATGGTTAAATTCTCCATTTTAATATCAAACGGAGAAGAAGAAACATTACCGCTGGCAATCACTATTCCTTTGCTGTTCTTCAGCTGATAGCTATAACTAAAAGGAGTTGAGGAATCGTTTACTTCTACTGCTACATGAACTGGATCTTCGGGGAAGCATGTTTTATTGCCGTCTTCAATAGAATTAATGATCGGGGCAGAGGTATCAATGACAAAAGAAAGCTCGTCTTGAAGAATCTCCGGTCCAACTTTACATTTAATGATATACTGATACTCCCCGTCTTTGAGATTAGTTAACTCTTTTTCAAAAATTAACCCTTCGCCTGAAACGTCTTCAAACGGAATATCTGTTTCATTACCAAAGGTGTATTTACACCATGAGGTATATTTGCTTAGTTCAGCATGAAGAGTGACTTCTTTTTGGTTGAGATGAATATCGTTCGGCCAGAGAACAGTGAAATAACCCTTAAGGGTGAAATCTACACTAAACTTAATCATGCTGGAATTGGATAAATCTCTGGCTCCGTTCTCGCAGACGACAAAATAGCTGAAATTCTGCTTTTTAATGCCTCCCGGCAAGGTTAACGTGGCTTTATGACTCTTGCTCAGATTCTTTATCTGCTCAAAACCCGGAAATAAATATGCCATAGAATCCCACGCATCCGTTATCTCATCGTATTTACAAAAGGTCTTATCATCTGTTTCAACAAATAAATCTACTGCATTGCCAGAGGTGACAACTACTGGTTTGGCGTACGCTTGCAAGATATACGGTGCAGTTGAATCATACTGCAAAGTAACTTTCTGGCTGGGGCCGAGCAAGCCATCACTTTCCCGCGTGCAGCGGATATAATGAAGAATCTCTTCATTTTCTTTTTCTGAAAAGTTGTAAAGCTCATTAGGGAAATTAATAATTTCCTGAGCATGGCTGTCCTGTTTGGCAAAGATTTGGTCGGGATTGACTGTAGTGTTAAAATTGAAATCTTCATCAAATTCTAACTTGCACTTTTCGGTGGAAACCGCAGTGCTGATTTGAAGATCAAAGACTGGCTGATTGCTCACTCCAAATTCCGGATTGACCAGCTGTATACCAAAACCGACAATCTTTATTGTTCCTATATGCAATGTGCCTTGCTGGGCTTTTTCGTCTTCAGCAAAATAATATAAAACTGAAGACTGATTGACAATGAATGGTTTGGAATACTCCTGTTCTGGAGAGCAAGAACCTTCTAATCCTGTTTGACAGTAGAATATCTTTTTACAAGGATATCCTGATTCTTCTCCGCAGGCAAAAGAAACTTCTACCTTAGAAACTGCTTCTTCAGTCCAAAGGTCTTCTGTTTTTTCGGTTACCTGATTAGAGAACATATCTTTGATTGTAGCGATGATGCTCTGCGGCCCAGTCATATCGACGATGAAATAGAAATATGCTTCGGCTGCCTTCTTCTCTCCTGCTTCGATGATAAGAGCAGTGCATTTTACTTGATAATCGCTGTATTCTCCGTCTGCAAAGCCAGAAATTGAAGATGTGGTGTGACTAAGATCATCGGAGGAATCAAAAACTGCGATTAAACTTTCTTCTTGATAAAGACCGCAGCTGGCTCCGAAGGAAGTCTTAACTGCAAAGGTGATTTCAGAAGATGCCAGTACTTCTTCAATTTGAGGAGAAAGAATCTGCACCTGGGGATTGTTGAATATTATGATCTCTTCTTTGGTCTGACTGTTGCCCCAATTATCTGCACAACTGGCTTTAAGCTTGTAAACTCCCCAGCCAAGATTAGAGAAAGTTGTTTCTTTGACTTTTTCTTCAGCGGGAAAAATCTTGCTGTTCCAGAGCTGACTTGGAGCAGGGATAAGACGAGTGAGATTGAAATGACAAGAAGCTGGCTCCAAAGGAAGAGCCACGACTTTGATGTTAGCAGTATCTTCATCAACATCTTCTTTTTCTACAGTCAATTCAAATTCCGGAGGAAGAAGATCTACCAAAAGAGTTTTCTCTTTGACTGATTCTTGATTATCGTACTCGTCGATTGCATAATAACGAAGAAGATACTGCGGACATTTATCTGATTCACAATTCGGCGTTTCTGTTTGGAAAAACATTTCTTTTAAGTTTATTGTTTTACCTTTTTTGTAATCGGATATTTGCTGGAAATCATTGCCCGTACATGCTGGTTTATCTTTGGAAGCGAGACATAAATAGAGAAAAGGAATTTGATCTTTGCTGTCTTTGTCTGTAGAAACAAACTCCAGAGAAGGATTAGTCTGGGAAAGAGTTTTTGGCATTTCTGGAACGGTCTTTGTTTCTGGAGCATTTTTGTTCTTTTTACATTCTATTCCTTTAGTAGTGCAATCATCTTGGTTATTATCATTGCCATCTTTAAAGCATTGGCCGTTGTTCCATTTGCATTTCTTGAACTGGCAGCGGTCTGTGGAAGGAGAGACTGTTTTCTGTTCATCGATGTTTAAACCTTCGTTTTGGCTGCCGGTGCATTCCAATTGAGATGCATAATCATAACAGGTGGTATCTTCATCGCAGCTGGCACAGGAAGTCAAACCCGGCTGAGAATAACAGTTACCTAAAGATGAACAGACTTCTGGGGTGCAGAAGAAATTCTCAAAGAGATCGGCTGACGAATCGCATTTCAAGCATTGGTCACTTTTCTTGTAACCTTCTTCTACACAATAGCCGTGGCCAGTTTCTGCTGAAATGTAAGTTTTTGGCTGAGGATCGCCCAAAGGATATACTAAAAATTGGTAAATGGCACCGAAACCGCCACTGGGCTGCTCTGCTCCTTCAGCAGCACTGATCCATAAACAATTTTTATTATTAGGGCGGCATTGATTTTTCTCGCAGGCTTCCTGGCCGTTGTACTGAAAACAGCTTTGAATCTTGTCACAGCCGATACAAGCATCGACGGAAGAAGAAGTGAAATCAAAATAGCAAGGATTGGGGCTTTCTTCATTACCATAACAAAGCTCTCGAGAGTAAAATAGACCAAAAGGTTTGGCATTCTGAGTCTGGATGCTGCAGATACTAGTGTCTTTACAAGCTGCACTGCCAGAAGAATCTGAAACGCAATAAAAATTCTTGCCAGTTTCAGTTGGGCAATCTTCTTCTACGGTTTCATCATCCTGGCAGTATTGAATTTTCTTGCCGGTAGGATCACAAAACTTTTTAGGAGTACCATCTGCTTTGTACATTCCTTCACAGGAAGCACTGCCTAGTTTTACGGTGATGGAAAATGGTTCAGAATTACGAGGTTCAGCTCCATCATCGTAATGAGCAATGATTTCGTAAGTGTAAGTCTCTTCCCAAATCAGTTCTTCTTGGTCTAAGTAGTCTGTAGCGGCTAAAGAAAGAAGTTTTTCTCCGTTCAACTGTTTTTTCTCCTCGTCATGATAACGAGTGATATAATAACCGCTTACTTCAGGACAGGGTTTTTCCCAGTTGAGCTTGACTGCTTTTTGGCCAGGCACTTGTTTGCCTTCAAAGTTAAGAACAGCTTTTGCCGGTTCTGGACCATTTTCACTGCAGGTGCCGATAGTTTTTTCTAAGACAATATCTTTTTTAAACTCATCACCTTTTATTGTAAAAGGAAAAGAAAAATCATTATAACCGAAAGCGGAAACAATAGCCGTGTATTCTCCATCAAGCAAAGAGAGTTCATACTGTCCATCTATCTGGGTGATATCCTTAAAAGGAGTATCTTTTATTGAAATTTCAGCCCCTATAAGCACTTCTGGCCCTTCGGTAATCTCTTCTTTATATTTATAAACGCCAGTGACTGTACCTTTAAGGCCTTGAAAATCTGCTTGTTCCATCAAACAGTCAATGGAAAGGTCTGCATCAACAATCTGAGCTTTGCAGTCTCCGCTTTGCTTAAATTCTGATTTGCTCAAAGTCAAAATATATTCCCCGGGAAGAAGAGTAAACGTAGCTGCTCCGTCTTTGGTACTGCCAGTTTTAGGCAGTCCGCTTTCTTCGGTAAGAAGAATATTTACTTTGTTTAGGGGAGTATCTGCTGATTTAACATTAACAGTTAAAATATATACACCAGCTTCTGCAGTGATAGTCTTTAAAACAACATCCTGGGTGTTAGACTCTGCTACTAATTCTAACTCTTGAATAACAGAAGAATATCCCTCTAATGAATATTGAACCTGATTTTTTCCAGGATATAAAGTAGATAGGGTATAATCTCCATTTTCATCAGTACTTGCTGTCTGTTCGCCTGAAGTAAGGGTTACATCTTTCAATGACTGACCATTCTCATCAGTAACTGTTCCGGTTAAAGTTGTAGGAGTTAATATCTCTCCGCAGGATTGTTTGCATTTAACATCTTCTTGAATAAAAGCATCCCAAGTAGGAATTACACCATAAATGGAAGCTTGGTTTTGACATTTAACATAATCAATGGGAGTTCCTTGGATTTGAGTTCCACAGAATTTTTTTGCTCCGGCTTGGTAAACTTTACAGCAGCCAGGTTGACAATATTTATTCTTTTCAACTATATCATTTTCAGAAATGAATATTCCTTCTTCAGAGCATAATCCTCGTTTAGTCAAAGACGAGCAGGAAGCTTTGGGACCGCTGAGGCAATAACCTTTTTCACATTCTGCATCTAATAAAGAAGAACAGCTGTATGCAGAAATAAGCAGAGAAAGACAGGTCTGATTGCCTTTGCATTCACTTTCTGCTAAACCTTGAGCTGCATCTTTGCAGTAATTAGGAGAAACCGTGTTTAAAACACAGACATTAGCGGCTTGAACCTTCGAAGAATTCAAAGAGATGATAACTAGTAAAAAGAGAAATAGAACTACTAAAAACCAACCTCTTTTTTGGTATTTCATCCTAAAGAAGGATAATTATCTTTTTGTTTATAAAGATTGCTTTCCTCTTTCGACTTTAAATGAGATTATCTTTGTTTTAATATGCTGGGGAAAACAATTTTCCAAAAACGAGTCGTTTTTTTGATACCTTACGAGGAGAAAAAATATGATTTAAGAGCTTTCTTCGTTACATTTATTATCTTCACATGTTCCTTTGAAAAATCCGTCAAAATTGCTATCGCAGGGCTTGTTGTTCTGGCTACTGCAGCCGCAGACAAAATCTTTGTTGTTTAAAGAGACTTTTTGCAGAGTTTTGGGCAATGATTCTGATTTGCCTGTGTAAACGACTGCAGTTGGGGTATTGCAAAAGGTTTGACAATCCAAACAAACTCCTGATTTGTCAGAAAGATAAGTACCTGGTTTTTTTTCTTGGCATTTATTTTCTACATTTTCACAGCTTTTGACGCTTTTTTTCCCGCAGACATCTAAAGAGCCAGATTCTTCTTTTGCTGGCTGGCCGTCACAATAACTGCTTTGGCCAGAGCAGTAAGTAGGAATAAATTTTCCTTTCAAGATTCCATCTGTATTGCAAGATTGTTCGGCTTCTGGCTGGGTCGTTTTATCTTTTTTACAGATGATACTTTTTGCTGCCCATTCAAATTTATCTGTACAACAGGAGTGAGATTCAAAAAAATATTTGCCTGGAACACTGCTTTGATGAGGCAAGCATTCTTTCACAGAAAAAGTTTTGCTTTCTGGATCAAATTCTTTTTGTATGTCTTCAGAATAAATAAAACTTACTTTCAATTTGGCTTCTTTTGGTCCTAAAGAAGTGAAACTGTTAGTAAATCCGTTAAACTTTAAAGTTGAAAGCTGTTTTTTTATAATTGTTGAATCGCAGGGGAAATTTTTAAGGAAAACTGGTTCTTTATTGTTTAAATTATTTAAATAATAACAACCAGGTTTTTCTAAAATGAATTGCTGGCCGGCGATTTCCAAGATACTTTTTGTTGTTCCTTCCTTGCTCAAAGTTTCAGGATAATCTATTTCCACAAAAACAGGATCTTCTAAAGAGACTATACCTTCCGCGATATCTGAGTAAGGACTGAAAATCTTTAAATCGATCTTCGGCTCTTTTTCTACTAAGACTCTCACGTCTTGCCAGTCGGATAATTCTCCGTCAGACGCTTTAACAGTAATTGTTTTTATGGGCGAATTTTGGTCTTCGACAAAAGTTTCTGTTTTAACAGCAATGGGATCCTTTGTTTCTGCATCTGCTTTAATGATGCCGTCTTTGCTATCTTTTAATTGGAATTTATTTAGGTCTTCTCCATCAAAAGAATATGTGATTGTGTCTTCATCGGGATCTATAGCATGAGCGGTTAAATCTAAGATGCCTAATTCTTTGTCGCCGGGAATGACTAAATAATCATATTCCTCTGACGGCCATTGAGAAATATAATCTAAAACCGGAGGACGATTCTGGCGGTAAATCTGAAAAAAATAATTGTTTCCTTCTATCTGCAGCTCGGGGTCAGCACTTTCAAAGATAAACAGTTCATCTATTCTTTTGACGATGATGCCCCAGTCAGTCAAATAATTATAACCTTTACAAGAATAGACATCCTCGTTTGCGGGATTTTTATTTTTCTGTTTTTTACATTGACTTTGGGTATCAATGTCGCTTTGATAAGCAAATTCCTTTTTGTTGTAATCCTCTTTCAGATTAAAGTCTAAAAAATGGATATCATTATATAAAAGATTAGAAACTCCTTCAAAGAACTGTTTGTATTTGCCAGGATAAGTAAACGAAAATTTCTGCTGAGTTTTTATTTTTTCTTTACCATAAGACAAAACCATGGGATAAAGAGCTTCTACTTGTACGCCGGAAGATTGTAAACTGACAACTACTTTTGCATTTTCAATATCAACCTCTGCCTGGCCAGCGAGCATTTTATCATTGATTAATTTTGTTATGCAGTTTGCAGTAGTCTGAGAGAGATAATTGCCTAAAGAAGTTTCAATCTCAAAAATATTAGCTCCGCTGAGGCTGCCAAAAGAGTAATCTGCTTGGGGGGAGTACTCCAATTGAGGAAATGTATATTTACAAAACGCAGGAGAAACAACATTTCCTTTGCAAGGATATTTATTTTCCGGGTCTGAAGGATAATAAGCTAAACCATAAGCCACTCGCATCATGCCTTGTTCTTGATACGGATCTTCCGCTTCAATTCCTTCTAAACCAGAAAATTCTGCGTATCCGCCGGGCTGATCGATCCAGAACTTTCCTCCTTGCTGACCAAGGAGCTTTAAGCCTTTTTGAAGATTACCTTTTAGGCAGTCATCAACATAAACATTCAAAGCAGCCGGCTGAAGAAGCTTGTTAAGAATCTTCTGTTTTTCTGTGTCCAGCTTACTTTTATTTAAAGCAGTGGTAATCTGATAAACCATAATAAAAGCAAAAAGAAGAAGTATCCCTAAAATGATAAAGACAGTTATTTGGCCGCGTTTTGACCGGCCTATTCTCCGATTAAAACTATCCCTCTTTTCCATGATTAAAGAAGGAAAGAAGCCTATGATTATAAAGGTTTTTGGATTGATATGAGTAAAACCTTAAAAACAGTTATTGTTTTGAGATAAAGATGGCCAAAGTCTTGTATATTGATGATGACGAAAGTCCAACTCTTCTAAAAGCTATGGCTCGATTATTAAAGCCCGAAGGTGCAGAAGTAGACTTAGCAAGTGATTTAGCTTCTGGTTTGGCTCTGGCTCGACAAAAAGATTATGATTTATTCATTCTTGACGGTTTAGAAGGCAAATGCTGGGATTTTGGCAGAGAGTTTCCTGCAAGTTGCGAGAGAACTTTGATTTTTTCTAGTAATATTCGGGTTATTGCTACGGCACAACGTTTAGGCGTGTTTTATGTAGAAAAACCGGAATATGAACAAGTGGTAGACTTTTATCGATTACGGTTTGGAAAGAAGTAGTTTAAGGTTGTTTAGTAATAAGCATAGAAGTCTTGGTTTAGCGATCACTTTTTTCTGTTACTCAGCAACCCCCCTGTTTCCGATGGAAAGTAGGAAATAAGGGGTTGAAATGGGTGTGTTTTGAATGTTTTTTGTAATAATTAACATGAAATGAGCGATAATAAACATTTGGTGTATACATAAAGATAAAGAAATAAATGCTTAAATAAAGATTATTAATAAAATTTTTGTTAATTAAGATTAAATAAAGAAATATTTTCTTTTTTATATTTATATTTATATTTATATTTATATTTATATTTCATATTTATATTTATATTTATATTTATATTTATATTTATATTTATATTTATATTTATATTTATATTTATATTTATATTTATTTTAT
>Ga0208375_1001260_pt1 | contig 29817 bp, 36 predicted proteins | sample RifOxyD1_FD_184038 | JGI IMG/M metagenome (GOLD analysis project Ga0208375, IMG submission 184038) | Soil microbial communities from Rifle, Colorado - Rifle Oxygen_injection D1 (SPAdes) | ecosystem: Environmental > Terrestrial > Deep subsurface > Rock core/Sediment | place: Rifle, Colorado...
CCAAATTTTACACTTGGTTTTCTACTTCCTTTTTTGTATGATTCATCACACCTAAATGTGGTAATTTCAATTTTCTTATCTTTCCAGAAAGTTTGAATTGTCCCAAACTCTTTACCAATTGGAATGACCTTAAGTCCGCTTTCTTTTAAAATTTGAATTGTTTTTTCTGGAAGAGCTGATGTGGCAAAATCTATATCAATTTTTCCAGATTCAACGTCTCCCCAGAAATATTCTGTAGCGAGGGCAAATCTTTTGGGGACGCTGTTTGGATCAATCTTGTACGCAGATTCCCAAAGAAAATCACTGTCTTGAGCACTAAGAAAATCCCTAACGAACCCACCGACAAGATACAAGGATTCGTTGTGTTGATCAAACATCTTGAAGAGTTCTTCAAACATAAAGAATATTATACCAAACAAACCGTTGAGAGTCAACGATTTAGTTGCGTGGATGTAAATACTGTTTTCTTAAGTGCGCATACGGATCTTCTGGGCTGTCGCCAATTTCTACAAATTCAATGAGGCCACTTCTATAGAGTTCCGTAGCGACGCGAGCAGCAAATTCTTCAACATACATTTTAAGTCTTGGATCGCTTGGATGAAATTGTTGAGCTTTTTCTGTAAGAATTTCATTCATTTTCTTTAATTCTGTTTCATCAAAAACAATTTTCTTTGTCTTGTCCAAGGGCTCAAATTCAATCCTAAGAGGAAATCTATCATTTTTTCATTTTTTTCAGGAGGAGCCCTGTATACATGAATTCTTACTAAATCTAAAAATTCTACGTGTTTTAAAATATTACTCGTCTTGTTCATCGTTTTCCTCATACATTGATGTATCACCTATTGAGTTTAGAACATCCATCATACTCATTTTTGCTCCACCCAAAGGTGGATGGCCAGTATCTTCTATGTCAAGCATTTTTTGTATATCTTTGCCCTTCATGGCTTTTTTATTAGAAAGCCTATTCCATAAAGAATCGGCAGCCTGAGATGGGTCATACGATATTTTAGCTTCTCGTTTTATCTTTATTTTAGACATTCTCTACTTTTTCTTCCGATGAAAGTTGCGCCTTTTCACGAAGTAAAACGACTTCTTTCATAAAATCAGGACCATATTCTCCTCGTTGTATTGCTGACATTATAACATTATAAAGATCAACCACAACATTTATAGAATTTAAGCCATTTCTCTTTAATTCTGCATCCAACAGGGTCCTAACATTGTTTAATTGATTTTCATCCATTTCAACAAGATACATACTTATCACCTTCCTTTTGTATAATAATTAGGCAAACTACCTAGAAAACATCTTCCTATTTGGATTACCTTCTCTTCGACCGTTGTCTGTAACGCGCACCCATTCTGCATTTTCACGTAGCTCTTTAAGATTGTTTGCTCCTGCATAGCTCATTCCTACTTTAACACCGCCAACAAGCTGTTCAATAATTTTTAAAGCACTTCCTTTGTGGAAAACTTTAAAAGATGCACCTTCTGGAACATATGATGCATTTTCACCCTCAAACCACTCTTTTCTTCCTTCTTCGCTAGCCATACCATGATAATATTTATAAAGTTGTCCAGTTTCAGTATCTCTTTGGGTATCTCCAGGAGATTCATCGGTGCCTGCCAGTAGGCCACCGATTATGGTGGCATCTGCTCCGATAGCCAAAGCTTTAACAATATCTCCAGAAGTTCTTATTCCGCCATCAGCAACAATAGAAACGTTTGAAAAACTTTCTTTAACGCGCATACAATCTTCAATAGCAGATAATTGAGGCATACCAAAACCAGTTACGAGTCTTGTCGTACAAGCAGATCCAGGACCAATGCCCACACGAATTGATGCTGCACCAAAGCTAGCTAAATGATATGCAGCTTCATATGTACAAACATTCCCAGCCATAATATTGAAACCCCTACCACTTAATTTTTCAACAGCCCTTATGCAAGTTTCTGAATGACCATTGGCAACATCTACACAAAAAGAAGAAATACCGAGTGTATCATGCAACCTGTAAGCTCTTTCAAGAAAGTCTCCTGTAGCTCCTATTGCCACAAAAAAATTTCTTGCACCTTCTTTTAGTGCCTTTACGCATTGTTGTAGTTGGTCTTCTTGTGAAATGTATCTGTGTAGTACAGAAGTACCGCCTAACTGATGCATGGAAGACATCATTTGCCATTCCGTTACCGTATTCATTGGTGCTGATATAATGGGAATTTTTAAACTTATACTCCCAATGTTTGTGGTAGTATCTGGATCTTTTCTAGATCTTATAGTAGAATATGAAGGAACAAGCAAAACATCATCGAATGTATGTGCTATTTTCGCTTCAGAGAGTTTCATTTTGTCACCTTCATTACTTTTGATTTATTGGATAAAGAATAGCCATAATCTTCATCATAATCAATAGAGCATATTATCACATTCCCCTCTTTCCATAAAGTATTATTTTTTATAGATGTATTCCAAACTCTGAAAGAATATGGTTTATTACTTACACCACTTACAGTGACAACCAAAAATGGTTTTTTAGTTATGGTTGTTTTTTCTATAACTTTTTCAACAATACCCCACACTCTAATCATATTTCCCGCGTACTCTTCGTCTCCATCTGTCTCCCCGTATTCATCAATAGCGCTCACTTCAAATTCTTCAAACATCTTTAGAAACTTTCCAACAATCAATCCTTTGTCGTAGAATCCCACAATTTCTCTTTGCATGACAATCTTTTCTGCCACCGACCAATCGTCACATACACTTATAATCGCATCATCAAGTTTTATTTTTACTTTTTTTAATTCATCCCAATTACCAGATATAAACTCGTACATGTGCTTATAATTTTTAAACAGATCCATACTTCCAACACAACCCAACGAATTAAAAGATTCTGCCTTAATTAAAGCTTCTATAGATTTTTTATTAAGTTTAGACCATCTCCATTCGCCCAATTCATTAAAGAAAAAATTATTTATATCTTTGAACCCATCTTTTGGACGGTGCAATAATAATTCATTAGATGCAACAGATCCCATACCCTTCAAAGATGTTAAAGGAGGAGCCCAAGAACCATTTACAAGATCCCAACTCTCAGTCGTAGAAGTATTAATATCCACTTTCATAACTGGATATCCTAGTGTTCTAGTGACATTAACAGTTTTCTCTAACTCTGGATCGCACTCAAGACACGCTTTCATCCACTCTTTTTCGTGATATGTGTAGAGCCAAGCACAATGATAAGAATTATATGCATATGATTGCGCGTGGGCTTTGTTAAATCCGTAACTAATAAACCCAAGAATTTCTTTTTCCCATAATTGTTCTGCGCGTTTTTGTGTAAGACCACTTTTTACACAACTAATAATAAATTTATCACCAATTTCTTTTCTTTCCTTTTTGATTCTTTCGGCATCTGTGGTGGTTGGTTTTACGAGAAGTTTTCTTAACTTGTCGGCTTCTTCAAGAGTAAATCCAGCAAGCTTGTGAGCCAAAAGCATAAATTGCTCTTGATATAAAAGAAGACCTCTAGTTTCTCCTAAGACTTCTTGTATAACTGGATGTTCGTTTTTTAAAATATTTTCATCATAATAGATATATTTTTTATCAGCTCCACCAGACAACGGTCCAGGTCGCCATAATGCAGTTAAAGCAGATATATCATTTAAACTTCTTGGTTTAGCACGAACACAGAAACTTTGTACTCTTCCTTTCTCAAATTGAAATACACTAGGAAATCTACCCGCACAATAAACCTTATCAAAAACTTTTTGATCAACTTGGTCAATAACATCTGGGTGTAAAAACTTGTTATAAAATTCCCAAACATTAATAACGTTTGGATCTTTGCCTTCGTTCTTTAAAATAATTTCAATACATCTTCTAATGATTCTAAGAGTACCTAATCCTAATATATCAAATTTTACTAAACCAAAATATTTTAAATATTGAGCAGTGATTCCTTCCGTAATTGGAGATTGATCAATGCCGCGAATTTTAATAATAGGGAGACATGATTCGGCATCTGGAACTATCAATATACCACCAGCGTGTCTACTAACTGCTTTGACTTCTTTGAAAAGATTTTCAATGCTTTCCCCAAGATGTGGATATTTTTTTAAAAAATCATTAAATGTTGGTGAATGTTGTTTTGCTTTTTCAAAGGTAAATTCATATAGCTTTTGGTCATGACCAATTTCCTCTAAAATATGTGGCCGTGCTTCAGTTTCTGCTACCCTTGTGACACTATTCACTTCCTGAAAAGGAATACCATAGAGCTTTGAAAGATCTTTTATCAGCGCTTTTAATGTTAAACGATTATAGTTTGAAATAGGAAGAACGATATCTTTACCAAAATGATTCTTTAATGCTTCAAGAGCTTCATCTTTTGATTCCACATCGCTATCCACGTCAGGTAGTTCAGCGCGGGAAGGAGAAAGAAAACGCTCAAATAGGAGTCCATTTTTTATTGGATCAAGAAGTGTTACGCCCAATAGATAGTTTACAAGACTCCCAGCACCCGAGCCTCTTCCAGGGCCGACAAGCATATGTTTTTTGAGAGTGTCAATAATTTCTTTCATTGTTAAAAAATATTCTTCAACATTGAAGTTTTTGATGATCTTTAATTCGTAAGCTGCTCTGTCAATATATTGCTTGCTATTTAAACCTTTTTGTTTAACAGCATCAAGAACAAACTGTTTTAACTTATCAAAGGGTGTTTGGATTTTTTCTGTAATTTGGAATGTTTTTGGGAGTTTAATTCTACTATCAGGAGAAACATCACAAACAAAATCATGAGCGATGGAATCATGAGCGATGGAATGAGTCCTTTCAATGGCTTCAATAATAAGTTTTTCATTTGGATAAACATCTTTAAAGGTCTCCCTATATGTACTTAACATCTGATCGCCATTTTTTAGATAAAGGTGTGCTTCTAGGTCTTCTTCTTTTTTTTCTAAAATTGACAAATCAATATTTTCCTTTTGCATTTGGTGGCCAAGAAGTCTGTAGATTTCCCTATCTCTATACATTTTTGGATCTGGATAATGACAATCTGCGGTTGCGATAAGTTGATATCCTGTCTTATTTGCATATTCTATTAAATGCTGATTTACTATTTTTTGTTCTGGAAGCTTGTTAAATTGTAGTTCTAAAAAAAATCTATCTTTACCAAAAAGTTCCATCAATGGAAAAAGTTCTTGATCATAAAGTTTTTGAGCTTCAGCAGGAGTAGCAGATTGCATAGAACACCATGATGGAATTCCAGCGACACAATTATGTACCAACATATCGTTAGCAAAAAAATTACGAACTTCTTCAACTTCTATGTCATAAACGTCAGAAATTTCACATTCTTTAATACAATCAATTTCGCAAAATTGATATAACTTTTTCATCACAACCTTCTTTAAGATCTAATTCCCAAAATACAACATACCTATATTTTCTTATCAGTGCGATTTTTTTTCTGTGAGCATCTATATCCCAAACAAAATTAACGGAAATTTCATCTTTTCCAGCAAACTTGATATTGTCACCAGATTTATATATTCTTGGATCACAATGCCAATACGTTCCATGACAATCAATCAATACATTTAACTTGGGTAAATAAAAATCATAAACATAAAAACTTTTACGAAACTCTTTTTCTTCTTTTTTAAGTTTTACTTTATATTGTGCCACATATTCAATATTGTTTTTCTCTAAAATTTCTTTTATTGTGTTTTCTGTTCTAGGTTTTTGACATTTTTTTAAAGCAGCTAACGCACCCATACAATTAAGCTTGAGCATCTCCTTGCGGCCAACCACTTCGCTGTATCCTCTTCTAAGATAAAATTCTATACAAAAAGGAGAACTTTCTTTTTTGTGCTTGTCTAATGCTTTTTTTGCTTCATTTTCATCTTTAAAAACGCTTAACCAATATTCTAAAGATTGCTTTTTGTTAAAAGCGTGTTTTTTATTTCTTATTTTTATTGTCTCTTTTTGGCCTTTTTGAGCGTATTCTTTTTGTATTATCTTTAGTTGCTCCAAAGAAGTTTCTTTCGGAAATTTATATTGAAGTTTAAAATGGTTTTGTTGTCTGTTATATCCAGATATATCAAATATAAATTGTTTATTAATTATATTTCTAAATTTTCTCTTATTTATATTAAACATTTTTAATATATGTGAAAAATCTCTATTTAAAAAATCATATATCATTAACGGAGAATGAAAGTTGTTTACTTTGTTTTTTATATTTTCTTTTCCAACTTCTGCCCACAAAGTACTTAAAAACTTCTCATCTTTTTTTGCTTTACTTGTGGATGTATATCTGCACTTCTTGCTACAAGTTAATTGTTTCCTGGTTTGTTGAAATTCTTGTTTGCACACCATACATAACATTGTTATACCTGCAATTGAATTTTGTATAATTACTTTGGTGGTATACCTAAAGATAATATTTTATGATCTTTGGTAAGCATTCCAGCTTCAATCCAGCCTTTGTCAGTATATACTTTATGATCTTTGGTAAGTTTTAGCTCTTTTCCGTTCTTTAATTTTATTTTAATTAATTTCTCATTTTTTCTTGTTTTGTCACCCCAAAGTATCTTTTTAAAACAAACTCTTTTTGAGTTTTCGTCAAAACCAAGAACAAATAACTCTTCTTTATTTTTTACTTTTTCAACAACATCTTTAATAGAAAGTAACCCAGCAGATGTTTGAATTAGTGTGTCTGGATGTAGGCATGCCGTTGACGCAATTAGTCCTTCGTTTAGTTCTTTAAGCATTTCAAAATCAATTCTGGGTTTTTTATAAAAACCTTCTCTATATGACCTAGAAACAAGTCTAAAAAGATTTTTAAGGCCACCCTGATTCTGTGCGACGAGAACAAGATGATTCCTACGATGAATTGGATCAAAATATTTTGATTTAGATTCTTGCTCGTTTTCTATAACAGCAACTGCATCTTCTGAATCAACTACAATTCTTTTTTTCTTTTCTTGTTTTTTCTGATCGTCTTTTTTAAGTTTTAATTCATGCCACTCTTCCAACGATGGTATATAATATGCCTCAATTCCATAAAGCATTTTAACAGGAATGCCTTTGGCATCATATTTTTTTTGAGCGTTAGCTTGGGCTCCAATGTTATTCATATTACCATGATCTGTAATAGCGAAACCACCAGAATCTTCTCCTGTATTCTTGATCATCCATTCTGCGTACTTTTCAGGAGAACCTATAGCATCATAAAGACTCGCCCCAGAATGGCCATGTAAATTAAAAAACTTAAGTGACATATTCTTTCCCAGCAACAAATCTAAAGCATTCATAATGAAAAAATTTTACAATTTGATCATCAACGAGGGGTATTCTGAAAGTTGCTTCCATTATTATATCCATATCTCCTCGTGACAAGGTTATATCATTAGCGAATCTGCCATCAAAAATCATAATTGTCCGCAGAGGATTGTCAATATTGTTTCGACAATGGAAACACTTCATCGCTAATATATTATAACGTAAAAATGTGTGCTACGCAAGATTTAATATGCCTCAAAAATGTCTCCAAATAAAGCGCTAACTTCGCCACGCTCGCTTTTCAGGAGTTCTATTGAAGCAACAAATTCAGAATTTGTTGCTTTTTCGTCATTTATGAATTTATAAATTCCCGTACTTTCTTTGGATATTTTTTCGTCTCTTTGCGCAAGATCACCCATAATAACAATTTTGCTACCTTCTCCAACCCTTGTTCCAAGTGTGACCATCTCATGATGATCTAGTGTCTGGCATTCATCAGCCAAAATAAATGCATTATGCCACGAACATCCACGAATAAGCTGCAATGGAACAAATTCCACCCTATATTGTTCCAGAATAGATTGTGCTTTTTGTTTACCATCTATGCCCGTATCACCAAACATAAATTCAAGATTTCCAAAATAATTATCTAGATATGGTTTAAATTTGTCATTAACGTCTCCAGGCAAGGCACCAATGTCATATTTAGTAACCTGCGACATTGGTTTAGTCAAAATAATTTTATTGTATGATCTAGATTCTATTTTGTTGATAGCGGCAGCCAAAGTCATAATTGTCTTTCCAGTACCTGCTCGGCCTGTCAAAACAACAACCTTTACAGAATCATCCATAAGAGCATCAATGGCCATTCGTTGTTCTTTGTTTCTTGGGCAAAGACTTCCTGCCTTTATGTCTTTGTCTAAAAGAACTATCTTGTTTTTCTTGACTCGTGCGAGAGCAGAAGAAGAAGTTCCTGTCTCGTCCTTCAGAACAACATATAAATTCTGATACCAATTATATCTATTATCCCATATTTCAATTTCTTTGTTCTTATATAAAAAATCAATAATCTCTTTGCTTACTTGATTCACCCTGACGCCTGTAAACATATCCATTTAAAATTTCTTTCCCCCATGCTTAAACGGTCTTGTCTTGTTATATTCTGCCTTTTTTACCACAGCACCAGCAACGTTCCAATTTCTAGCTTTAGCTAGATCCATAATACGTATTACCACATCAGCCAACTCAGCCTCTGCACCGCTATAAGCAGGAATCTTATCATCAGGAGGATTCCCGTGGCGCAAAGCCTCAAGACACTCCGACACCTCTGAATGGATTAATGCAAGCAACTCACCATCGTTTCTGTTATCTTCCCACCAACCTTTTTGTTTTGCTGTTTCATAAACCTCTTCTTCAAGCTTATTCCACTCTTCAACAAAGCTCATAAACTATCTCCTTTTGTGTTGGGCATACAAATATGTGTGCATACATCCTTGCATTTTTGCATAATGGTTGATTCAAATTTTTTAAGCCTATATAAATCATAATAGCTATAAGCTACACATGCAATAGCTGCGCCAAGCAAAAAATACAGAATCTTTGTAATATAATTTTTCATTTATGTGTCCCACACTTTAAACATCTAAAAGAAACCTCTATCCAATCAAAGATTATTCCTTTTTTTTCTTCCCATTCGTGTTCACAAGATGCTTTCTTTTTTTGATCCTCGTAAGAACCAAATATAGATTCCTTTATAATCTTTTTTTTTTCCATCTTATAATCTTATATTTCTTTCTTTGTTTTCAGTTGGTCAAACAACCAATTACTACAATTGTCACATAATTCTATTTCATAAATTTCATTATCATGCTGCGATCCATATCCAAAATCCATAACAAATTTACAACCATTAATAGAATATTCTAATGATCCCATACTATCGCCACACTTATCACAGAAAATTTCTTTTAACATAGCTTCTTTAACGGTTCTTTCAACTTCTTTATATGTTCTCATTTTTAATCCTTTGTTACAATAAAACCAAATGTAAATATTATAGTTCCATCCTTTACCAGTCCCTTTGGAGGATTTGGAAACTGCACGCAACGTTTCATTGAATCTAAAGCCAAATCATCCAAAAAGTCAACTTCGCTAGATTTTGACACATATATATCAATTATATCACCTTCCGCGCTAAGAGTCACGCGCAAAACAGTTTTTCTATTTTTATAAAAATACTTATTTCTGTAAGGATCTCCTGCATCAATTTCAGGAATAGGTTTCCAAAATTGTACAACCGTATCTCTGATTCTGTTAAAAAAATAAGCATACTTATATGCTTTTGAATTTAGAGTTGTTTGCCCTCCTATCTCAAGACCTTCTATGTCCTGGCTATCTCCTCCATCACCTAGAGATGCACCGTAATTAATAGCATCTTGAGGAAATAAATTTATACCTTTATACTTTCCATTGTCCAATTCTTTAAGGTTGTTCTGGCCTGTGGGTTTGTCATCGTTGGTTGTGTTTTCTTTATTTATTGTTTCTTTTGAGGTTGAATTATCTGATTCACTAAAATGTTGAGAATCTTTTGGTTTTTTATTGTTTGGCTTCGGCAAAGAAATAACTTTTTTATTAGATACTTCATCTTTTTCTTTTAATTGTATAATTTTTACTAACAATGGTTTACTTGGGATATTTCTATGATTTATTTTATTTAACAAAAAAAAACTCATCACATGCAAAATAAGAGAAAATAAAATGAATGGAAATAATTTTTTCATTATACATGTTGGTTTAATATCTTTTTCCAACCGAGCCGTTCCCAATTAGCCTCGCACCAATCGTAAAGATCTTTTGGTGTAAGATGTCCTATTGGAAGATTAGTAATGCCAGCGGCATTGAGAATATAGAGTAAAAAATCCACACACAGAAGCTTTCTTGGATTGACTGTTGGGTTCTTTATTTTCCTAACAATCCACCTTCTTAGAATAATGAATAGCGCATGATTAAATATCTTGCCCCAATCATACTTCTTCCCAAGGAGCCACCACAGATTCTCTCCCAATGCGTCGTCTAATCTAGAATCATCTATCTCGTACTCTTGTATGATTTTATTTTCTAGATCAAATGCTTTTGCGTGTTGAATAACAGCACCAGAGAAGTCAGAGTGAATAATGAGTGGAGCTTTTAGAAATGTATCATCTACACGTATATAGGTATGTGATAGATCTGACTTAGTAAAAAGTCTGATCCCTCTTGACAGCAATTTGTCAGTGGTGGAAAAACCAATACGGATTTTCATTTCCAGTATCCTGATTTAAATTTTCCCACGAATTTTGAACCACGGCCATTACAGCTATTACAGATAAATATAACATTGTAACCTTTAAAATTACAACTTTTACACTTTTTTAAAATTACTTCATTATCTCTGCCACCTTGAACAACATTTCCTGTACCGTGACATAAATCACAATATTTTATTAGCTTCCCTTGCCCGTCGCAATCATCACATTTGTCATATTTGTCATATTCATATTCTATGTACTTTGGTCGTCGTGGAGGAGGTGGAGTGTATTTTTTGGGGGGTTCATATCTGTACTGATCATAACATGATGGCTGAATGGGTGTCTTGGACTTTTCTTGCTCGCGTTTCTCGGCCCTAGAAAGCTGTCTCTTGCCAATAAGCAGTTCATATGCCTTGCTAATTTCTTTAAAAGCTTCAGCATTGCCGCCGCGATCGGGATGGTGTTTGGTAGCTAATTTTCTGTAGGCTTTCTTAATTTCATCTTTTGAGGCACCTGAATGGACACCTAAAGTTTGATAATACTTGTCCACATGTATAACTATTGTTGCTGTAGCTTCAAGTTATCAATAACATATTCTACAAGGCTCTTTCCAAGCATACCATCTAAAGAACACCCCGCAGCGGCGCGATGGCCGCCACCCCTATTTAACTTAGCGAGTGCCGATAAATCAACGGGACAATTATGTTTGCCTCTCAAAGAAATAGAAGAACCAACAAGTACTGCTATATCAACATTTAATTCTGGATCTTCGCATATTTCATTTCCAAGAACACTCTGATGTGTCCCAGCAGCAACAAAACCAAGCCTTACCTTGTTCCCATTAATCTCTTTTTCTACAATTTGAACATTTTTCTTTTTGTATTCAACATATTTATCTCTTTTGGTAATTGCAAGATTCAAGGCATATTGCTCCATCGTATCAAGAGTTGGTTCTGGACGTTTCAAAAAACGATCAATAAAAAGATCTTGTCCAAGGACTTCGTGAAACAAAGCAAGATTACCAGATTCGTTATATGCTTTAATCCAAAGATCATTATCGTTTACGAGAGTCACAAGATTTTTATATGGAACTAAGGACATACAAGTATAGTTGTTTATTAACCAATCAAACAACATCTTTGATCCACAACGAGTATTTTCTACATCAATTTCACACCAAGGAAATTCCTTAAGAGGAATGGCACTCTTGTGATGATCAAGTAAGACAACATCACTTCTACCAACTTTCTTAGCTAGTTCAAGAGAAATAGAAATATCGGCCAATATAATTAACCCAGGCCACGTTTCTAGGAGATCAGAAACAATTTCGTCAACATCTCTATGGTTTGGACTAGAGAAATGTATATTTTTTCTCATCCCCCCAGCAGCTAAAAACAAAACCGCGCAAGTGCTACCATCTAAACAGGAGGAATGACTAACAAAAGCAGCTTTAGAAACATCCATTATTCATCCCTTTCGGATTGTTTTATAGATACAGCTACTCCGTCTGTAAATTTGACTTGTATTTCAATCCATGTTTTTGGATCATATTTTTCTGAATGGCACGAATTACAAATTTCATAAAAAGAACAAATTTGATGTGGAAGTTCTCCCATGTTTCTTTTCCTTCTATTCTTTGGAAGATGAGCTTCTTCTACCCAATGACCACCATTTTCAATCCACATATCATTAAGAGACCTCAGAAAAGAGCCATTCTCACCCTTTTCTTTATCTCTCATCTTCTGAATTTCTTCTGGAGTATATGTATGCCAAAATCTTTTATCAGAAGGAGGATCAAGCTTGTAGAGTCTTGCAACCTTGTTATCATCATAACCAAAATAATAGGATTCCATTGCATTGTCAAAATCTTTTGTTTGAAAAGACTTTAATGTCATAGAATTACATTTTGGACAATGAATTTTATTGTCCTCCAATATCCTTGGATCAATATATACTGTATCAAATAATCCCATTTACTTCTTCTCCTTAACTTCAAATTTTAAATTTTCTGCCTTTATATTATATCCTCTTGACGAACATTCTGTGCAAGGATCTTTTACCATTATACCACTTCCGTTGCACGCATTACAAGTAGAAGTTGATACTGATATCATATTCCCTTGTTTGGCTATATTTCTAATTACGCCCTCTCCCTTACATTTGGCGCATACATTTTTAGAAGATCCACCTATACCATTACACCTTACGCAAGGAACAGATTTATCATATTGTATATTAAAATCTTTTCCTTTTTTTATGTCTTCTAAGCTTATTTTAAGACCAAAAACGATATCTTTCTCTTCTGGCGGCCTGTTTTCTTGTGGTCTAAAATCTCCTCTCCCAAACCCAAAATTAAAATTTTTAAGTATTTCGTTTATATCAAAACCACCAAAACCTGAATGGGGTGCATTATAATCTTTGGGCGGGTGTCTTTTTCCAGAAAGAATTTCATAGGCTTCTGTAATCTGTTTAAATTTTTCTTCATCCCCGCCTTTGTCAGGGTGATATTCTTTAGCAAGAGCCCTATAAGATTTCTTTATTTCTTCTTGAGTGGCGTTAGATTGCACACCAAATATATCATAATATTTTTGCATTCATGCACATTAAAGAACTTCACAAACTCCACCACCACAGGCTACACTTTCTTTTAATGTTGTATTGTCTTCATCTTCTTGAACTTCCGACAAATCAATTTTTTGGACATAATTTAACAATTTTTCATATTGTTCTTTGGTAATCTCTTGGAAAGGCATTTGTTTGTAAGATCCACCATCATAAGGCAATACACTCAATCCATTATATACGCTTCTATTTTCCCACATCCATTCACCAACATCTTCCCACTCTTTTTCATTTCTTATGGAAACTGTGCAACTTACATTATGTGTGTTGTCTCCTTTGCGGTGACCATTTTTTACCCACTCTACAGATACTTTCTTTACTCTTTCCAATAAAGATAAAGCAGGTTCATCTCTAAAAACAGCTCTATCTGGTGCTTTGATTGGTATTGAAACAACAGCATTATTTTTATCTACAAAATCATCTTCTACTAATTCTGGAATCTTCAATTTGAGATAAGAATAAATTGATTCATTCTTTAAAATTCTAAGTCTTCTTATGTAATATGGAGAATGCCAAGCATGGACTCCAGATGAAGTACCAAGAACAAGAGAAGATGTACCTTCTGGTTTCACTGCTGTTGTTCTCGCGGCTTTATTGATGCCAATTAATTTTGCTATTCTTTCATTTTCTTGTTTAACAATTTCTGCTGCGTCGTGCATATCAAACTCTAAAACATCTCCACTGGCTATTCCTGTCATGCTAACACCAAGAAGACTTTCTTTTTCGGTTGTTTTTTTCCATATATCTCTAAGATAATGAAAGTTTGTGTAACCTGCTTGAAGTGTACCGATAAAAGAAGCTACTCTGGCTCTTTCGTTTAGATCTTTTTGTGATTTTATGTTTGAAGCATTAATACTTGTTAAATTACAAAATTGATTTGCTTTCAGGGAAATTTCCATACAAGGATTACTTCCAACTTCAGAATTATTGCTTAAAAATATTCCAGGCTCACCAAAACCACTTTCTTCTATTTTTTTCCATAAATCAAAAAATTCACTCTTTTTAATTCTGTGTCTCAGAACAACAGCAGAATTGTTAGCCCTCGCCCTTTGTGGAGATGTCTTGTACCAATCACCTTGTTTGCACATTAACATTTCTTCATCATCTAAAGAAAACAAAGATATTAATGCTGATCTTCTTATCCCGCCTGCCAAAACTGCATCACTTAAATAACAAATAATATCATGAACTTCTAATGGGCTTAATTGATCACCTGAATCTTTTGCATGAAGAATTTGACGAACGTTTTCCAAACACATATGAAGAGGATCGGGGCCAGGAGCTTTACCGCCTGCGGTCTTCAATGGAGATCCCTTTGGTCTGATAATTGAATAATCAAACTCAGGACTTGACAAACCAAAAAAATATGCTTTCATCAAGACTTTACACGCATCAGCCCAGCCCTCAATTGAATCTTGAATGAGGTGTCTACGTTTTGTTTTTGTGGGCTTTTTTATGACAGGAAGCTTTTCTACATGATGAGCCTGCACGCTATAACCTACACCTGTACCGCCGAGTAAAAGAAACATAATTTCAGGAAAAGCAAAATAATCATCTATAGGAAGATAAGAACAATTAAAAATTCTTGAATTGTTTACTTCAATTGCGCGACCGCCGAATTGTAACGATCTCATTGATGGGAGAACCTTCTTCTGATAAACTAAATCATATGCTTTTCCAATATCCTCTGCAAGCGATGGATATTTTTTCAAATGCATAAGCATGTTTCTTGTAACAATTTCATCCCATGTTTCTCTTCTTCTTAGTTCTGGAATATATTTTGAATATTTAGTATAAACAATTACATCAGACAAAACAGCACTAGACAATTCCATCTTATTTATAAATTCTCCCTTTAGTTTAGCTGTGTAGACGAAAAAGATTGTTTAAACTTTTTAAATTTTTCTCTAAGCCTGCTCATGTGGTCTGATTCATCTTCATCGCCACCGCTGCCGATATCATTATCTGATGGCAATATTTCTAACTTAGAAATGCTCGTATTAATCATCATAGGAAACTTAATTCCATCTTTTCCAATTTTGCTTTTAGCAACAAACATGTTCCCAAGTTCTGGAGTTGGACCAGCTTTATCTCTGTTAATTGTAATAAAAAGATGAACAATCATTGCGATAGCAAAACATTCAGAAATATGTTTGAGAGTAAGAACCTCTACATCAAGACCTTCTCTGTTTGATTGAGCGGCGGTCCAAATAGGAATGTTAAGCTCTTGAGCAAGAGCAACAAGATCTTTAAATATTGCTTCTACATTAAATCTTTTGGTGTCACTATGATCAGACGATTTCAAAAGCTCAGCATAGTCAACAACCATAACGTCTGGTTTCATATCTCTAAGAACAAGATTGTTATAATAGTTTCTTAATGTAAGCACAGAGGCAGTACCTGCTGGATATGATTTAACAATAAGCTTTCCTGTAACTTTTTCATGAATTTGCTTTTCAACAAAGTCTTTGTTTTGTGACAAATTATCAAGACAAATACCACTAATTCTAGCATCATATCTTTTTTCTGTTTCAATCTTTGAATCTTCAAGAGTAATATGAACAACATTATACCCATCCATAGAAAGATATGCACCGATATCCACAAGAGTGTGTGATTTGCCGACACCAGTACTAGCAGCAATAACGCACACTTTCCCACCGCCTGGTCCACCTTTTGTAATTTTGTTGATTTCTGGCCAGGGGGTTGGAACTGGATTATAAACCTCTTCTTTCATCCTGTTTTCAAAGTTCTCTTGGTAAGTCGTTCCTATGTCGCGCTCGCTGCCAGCTTGTAGTGCTTTTTTAATTTCCTGCGCGACTTGCTCATACTTTTTCTCTTCAATTAATGATAGCGAGGCTTCTAGGGCCAATGCAAGGCTTCTTTTGCGACAGAAGTCAAGTGCATATTCCTTAACATACTGCATATCACCATTAAGAGGTTCTCTATGAATCTTAAGAAAATAAGCTTTAATTTGGTCCTTCAGGGCACCATCTGATACTTCGTTTTTTACAAGCGTACCAAGAAGCATATATGAAGGAAATGTCTTGTATTTTATATAATAATCAAAAAAAAGCTTTGCAACAACCTTCAAATATTCAAGGTTAAAATATTCAACATTTAGGATGTCGGTCATCTGTTCTGCAAAAGGACGATCCACAATCAAAGCTTGGACAAGACACTCTTCAAGGTGTTTGTCATTTTGAAATCTAGTTTCCAAGATTTACCTCTCTTTCTTTGGCTTCTAGCACTCTAAAAAAATGCAAGTAATTTTCTCCTATGGACGATATACCATCCTCGTATAACTTAATTCTAAACGATGTAGCATTAAAATGCAATGGTTTTTCTAGCGCATCATGTATTTTTTGTATGCTAGAAAACCCAATCAAAGTATTGTTGAGTTCCATGACCTTAAGATTGTTTATAATTATATCCCGATTTTGTATAAACCTGTCATATTTTTCTCCATTTTTTTCGCAGCACTCAAACAGGTAATTCAATTCAATTTTTTCATTATTTCCTAAAAAAGAAAAATACTTTACAACATTTTTCATTCCAATGCCACGGATGCCCAAAAGATTATCACTAACGTCTCCAACAATTGCTCTAGCTAATGCAAAATTTATTGGATGAATATTGTACGTTTCTAAAACGTCTTTATTATTCATAAACACTTTTTTTGTTGGGCTAAAAATTACTGTATTTTCGTCAAGAAGCTGAATAAAGTCTTTATCGCTAGATGCGATAACTTTCCTTTCTTTTGCATACAGTTTGGTTAGGTATGCAATTATATCATCTGCCTCCGTATTGTCAACAGAAATCTGCACAATCGGTAAATCATCTAAGTATTGATTCAAGCGTTGATGTTGTTCGGCCTTATTGTCTTCTGGGTTTGTCAATTCATGCTCATAATTTCTGTTCAATCTTGTTAATTTTTTTCCGTTCTTGTACTCTTTTACAATCGCTCTTCTTTTTTGGCTACCACCTACACCCTCCCAACAAATAAAAACTTTGTCTGGCTGTATAATTCGTATAAAATAACCAAGACTCTTTAGAAATCCAGTTACTCCACCATTAGACTCTCCATTAGAAGTTAGACTTGGTACAGCACAATAATTCCTGATAAAATTATTAGCGCCATCAACAAGAAGAATTTTCATCATGGCCAAGTGACTTTAGTTTGCTTTTCTATTCTTTGACACCAATCGTTTGCATAATGAAGTATGGTCGCTAAATCAGGTTCTCTATATTTATAGGAAGCATTCGTATCGTCATTCTGCCCTTCAGACAACAGTATAGCAAGATATTCTTCTTCTGTCAAGGGGATCCCATATTGATTTGCCAAATGTAAAGATCGTTGCTGGATACGCATAAAATTTATATCAGGATTTATATCGTAATATGTTCCGTTTTTTATTTTCCAATCTTCTTTTGTTGGCAAGTACAAATCATTTTTCATATCTCCAATTTTTCCAATATCGTGAAGAATTGAAATCTTGAGCAATGTTTCTTTTGAATATTTGTCAGGTGCCATTAAAGAAGAAAACTTTATCAGCCATTGAAGGACATGAAGATTATGATAACAAAGGCCACCAGGGAATGCAGAGTAATAATCTCTGTGAGATGAAGCTGGACATAATGCATAACGCATACCAAGTTCACTTATCATACGGAGCAATGGTGGTAAAAAAACTTTTTCGTTCTCTACCTTATATGTCTTCTTGATTAATTCAACTGTCTTATCGTAATTTCTTTTAACAAATTCTTCATTTGGAATTATTTCAAACATTATAAAATCCTTAAAAATTCATTATTTTTGTGTATCTCCCAGCTCTTCGTCACACATTTCACGCAATTTTAACAAATCTTCAGAACTTACATTCTTTTTTATAGCTTCCTTAGCTTCTTCAACGGTTAGTTTTCCTTTTTTGACACTATCCGTTAAATGAAGAAAATATTCAAAATATGCTTTTAAGTCTTTCATTACTTTTTCCCATCATCCCTCGTACCAGGCAAAGCACCAGGGCCTTGTGGAAGCGATTTTGTTGGAGTATCATTTTGTTGTGTACGTACTGGAAAATCCCCTGGTCTACGGAATCTTGGAAGCCTTGGTCCACGCATACCTTGGAACTTCTGTATAAATTTTTGGAATATTCCTTGAGGCTGGCCCTCTAAATGTTGCCTTTTTTGAATAATGCGTATGTTTGTCATTTTTTCTGGTCTATACAATCTATAGGGATCCCAACCTCTCGTAATAATAAATGGTCGGACAACTCTTACATAAAAATCACTAGGAGAAGTTATATTTGCGTTAGCTGCACCTTGCATAATACGATCAAATTCAGCAACAGCTTCTGGACTCTTTTTTGTCATTGATTCACGATAATTCATTTCAAACGATGGATCAAGGATCATTCTTACTGTATTAATTTCTTCATTTGTTAAATAATTGAAGTTCAAGCCATGTACGAGACCTCCCCAATTGTGGTGAAGAACCAATAATTTCGGATACTTATCGTGTGCTCTCGTCCCTTGAAGGTGGACCGCAGGGTAACTAAAAGAAATTAATGAACCAATTTCAATCATACAATTTTATCTCTTTTTTCTAAATCACTTTTTAACTGTTCAACTTCTAAAAGAGATTCAGCATCTATATCTAATTCATCTGGTTTTCTGTCAAATTTTCTGACCATCTTTGTTTCTATTGCATCCAAAACAAACTTCTTAACGTCTTCCTTTTTGAGGAGTTCTTTCCATCCAGATGAGCCCTGGAAAGAATGCTCCGTGCCATTCACATTAAGAACAGACCAAGCACCGCTAACTTTAACAAATTCAAGTTTCTTCATAAATTCAAGCCAACTAACTTCATCAGCAACACCAAAATCATACATTAAAGGAAATTCTACTTCTCTCCAATTTGGTCCAACTTTGTTTTTATATACTTTCGCCCTAGTAGAAACGCCAACAGTCATATCCGCTTTTCCATCTTTCACTTTTATCTGTCCAATTGATTTCAATTTTATACGAACAGAAGCATAAAACGGAAGAGCTTTACCGTGAGGTGTCGTATCTGAATCTCCCCAAGAAATCCCTATCTTTTCACGAAGTTGGTTAATACATACAAGAGTAACATATCCAGCATCCATTGCGTCCATAGTTTTACGTAACGAACGGCTCATTGCGCGTGCTTCTGCACCCATTCTTGGAGTATCTATGTAGGCAACTTCCAACTCCTCTTTGCCTGGAGTCGCGGCTACGCTGTCCCACGTAACGGTTACTAATCTATTCTTTTCTGGAAACTTGAGCCTTGTGTGCATAACAACTTTTTCAATATATTCAAAAACTTCCTCAATTGACCCAGGAGTTTTTTTGGGTTTGATAAATTTTCCAGGAGTTGTATCAACTCCCATTCTCCTCAAAAATTCATTATTGACCGCTCTTTCTGTGTCAATATAAACGGCAATACCACCTCGTTTTTGAGTATTCGCCATAATATGATAAGCAAGTAAACTTTTCCCAGAAGCTTCGCCGCCTGCAATTTCTGTAATACGACCGACAGGAACACCACCGTTTGGTTTGTTTGCAATAGCATAATCTAATAGCGTAGAACCAGTAGAAATAAAACTTTCTACTTTATCAATTTCATCAGCATCCAATTCTTTCTTAAAATATTCAAAAACTTCATCGTGCTCTTCTGCTTTTGCTTTCTTTGACATAAATAAATAATTCTCCTAAGTAATAAAAAACCAGTCCCTAGATTTATTCTTTGGGACTGGTTCTTATGAATATTTACAAATTACCCCTTTAGAGCTTGTTCAAACGCCTTATCAAGATCTTCTATGTTGGCTGTTGTCGCTACAGAATCTGCCTCATCAGCAGGTGCAGGAGCGGTCTTGCTGCTACCATTACCATTTGACTTTACAACCTCTTTGGCATCTTTTTCTGTAACGTGGAGCCACGCATTAAGTCTCTCGTGAATTTCTTGATTAGTTAGTGGTTTAAAAATATCTTCAATTCTTGGGATTGCTTTGATAATTTCTTTTACTTTGTTACCATCAGCTAGCTTACTTTCCTTTCTGTCAAATTCAAGCTTTGTTCTAAGCCAAGCTGAATCTCCTCTCTTTTCCCATTTTACTTCTACATCAAGACCATTGATTGGATCTAAATACGCAGAATATTGTTCATTAAGAAGTTTCTCTATAAGCTCTTGATAAACCTCTTTTCCGAACCCCCAATATCTTGGCGTCATCTCGGCGTCGGCTCTGTCAACAACGACAGCATAAATTCTCTGTCTAGCAAACATCTGTTTTGATGTTTCTTTGTCGCCGCTTTGATATAGAGAATAACCAAATTCACAAACTGGACATGTTTTGCCAGAATTCATGCGAGGGCAAAGAATACCTGATCCTTCTCCTATGCCATAATGAAACCATAGCTCTACAAACGGATCTTCGCTGTATGGATTTTGAATAAGACGAACCTTTCTAGAATCTCCAGCTTTTGGTTTTTCTGTTGGCCACTGTTTTCTTTCGCCCTTTTGGTTTCTATTTTTTGGATTTTTTAGTAAATCTAATTTTTCTTTTAATTTTTGTGTGTCTAATGCCATAATGTTTTTAATCTCCTTAAGTGTTTTTTAATTTGTTTTTGTTGTTTTTTAATATTTTACTATCTTTTTTTCTAGTCGGCTTGCGAGGCTTAGTTATTATAACCTGTTCGACTGGTTCTGGTAAAACTTTTTCTACAACAATTTCTGTTGGTATAATTAGTGTTTCAGCTGGGCTATTTTCAACTATATTTTTTTCAAATTGTTGTTTAATATCAAGCACTTGGCGTTCCAAGGAAGGCTTATCCCAATGCTTATAAAGTTGTTTATTTCCAACCATTTAAAGCTTCATCTCCTCGTCAGACTTTTCAGGTAATTTTTTTTCTTCTCCTGTACAAAAATTATCTTCCATGTATCTAAATGTTATTAAAAGTCCAGAACTAGGACCAACAAAAGGAGGATACATACACCAACATCCCTCTTTTCTCTTGTCATCTCTGATAGTACTTACATCCCATTCCTTTATAAAAGCACACCTCAAAGGAAGATTATCATTTATAATAGCACGAGTCTTACTATCTGAAGATAAAATAATATTTACAGAAGATTTTGTGTCTGCGGTAGCGGGCTTTGAACCTGCGCAGCCACACAAAAGCACCAATAATAGCAAACTCTTTTTCATGAAAGCTCCTTAAATGTTTTCATATTCCCAAAATTTTGTCCTATTTTGACAGTAACAGGAAAACTAGAACCAAATAAATCCTTGTGTTTTGTTTCCATAATATTTTTAATTTCTTTTATAAGTGCCATTTCGGAATCATGTATGTAAAAAATGATACAATCATGAAAAGGAAGCAATATTCTAGACTTCCTATCTTTTAAGCTCTGATGGATTGAAACCATCAATGTTAGTATAGCATCAACCTCGTTTGAGGTAATATAATTCTGAAATACTATATTTTCTTCCTCGTTGCCACAATGGAGAGTTCTGCCAAACTTGTTAACTAATTTGTCATTATGCTTAACCGAAAGCAATTTTTTTCTGAAAAACAAAATAGCGCCTGCGACATCATCAAATATTGGATGTTTCCTCTTTTTAGCGAACATCCAAGACAAAAATTCTATCTTGTTTTTTTCTCGCTCGCCAGGAAATACAGAATAAATATCTTCAACATCCACAAATTTATTTCTAAAGTCTTTATCGTCCGTACAAAAAATTGCCAATCTAGGCTGAAAGCTTTTAAAGTCAAATTGCACAATTTGATAATCTTTAGGAGCTACAATACATTTTCTTAATTCTTTTGGTAAATGATATATGCTAACTGTTCCCTTCTTAAAAGAAAGTCTACCTGTTTTTGCTCCTACGGCACTAAAATGAAGAAAAAGTTGATCGTTCTTTGCTAATAATCTAATCAAACTAGAAAAGCGAGAATTATCCTCTTTGATTGAATTTAAATCTATATAAAGTGGGCTACTAGATATTTCAAAAAGACACTTTAAAACAGAAAAAAAAGTTTTATAGAACTCTTTCTCTTCACTCTTTTGATAAAGTTCATAGAGAATGGCTGATCTTTCAGAACAAATTTTTTCATAAAGATCTTTTGGTAGCAATCTTTCTATAGAAAATTTACTATAATCTATTTTTGAATCCTTATAGCTCTTTAAATAAGCATTCATTTTTTTAGAAAGCAAAATATAATTAGCAATCCTAGATCTGCCAAGGACCTTTTCGGCCAAGGGAACTAAATCATCTGTTTCGTAGCCCGCCAAATCATATAAAGTTTTAACGTCATATATGATTTTGTTCTTGTCTAAAAATGGATAAGAGTTAAAAAAGTCAAAACAAACTAATTCATCTGTTTGTCTGATACTGAAAAACTTATCTTTTAGAGAATTAACAAATTCTGTGCTCACACAGATAGTATATCACAACTTAGTGCCACATAAATTCTATATTAGTATTAAAACCCTCTGCACTAAGTCTATGAACAACTTTTGTAATTTTGTAAAGACCATCTATCATAAATATGCCAGCCTCTAAAAAGAAAACTCTAAACGGTTTCCATCCAGGATGACCTAACAAATTTCCTGCGCCCTTCAGAGGAAGAGTCAACGGAGTAACAGGAACTTCATCTAGAGCTTGTCCTGGAGCTATTGTTGAACGAGGACCGATAATTCTATCCCTGCTCATTCTTTCTATTAAGGCTGCCTTCATGTATGCATCACTAATTTGAGATAATGAAATGTTTTTAATAAATGAATTAGCGTGGCCAAGAGTGACCACTGGCACAGTTAAGCCATTTAACACAGCAGACTTAAATGCATCATAAGAAGTTTTTCCTTTTGGAACTCTTGAAATTGTTGGAGGAATACCAAACTTTGTATCTATGATAGACAAGTCAATTGTGTCCCCATTGTTAGAAAAATTAATTGCTATATCTGGCATGTTAAATTCGTCTCCAATAGGGTGAGCTGCATTCCAATATTCTTTATTTTCTATAAAGTTAGAAATAATTGTATTTAAAAGATCAGATATGGTAATGACAATCTTTCCTTTATCTCTGTAGTTTTCTATTTTGGCTCTAAAATCATTCAAATTAATGGGAAACTCAGCAATAGATTTGCTAGTGACTCCTTGTATTTTTGGAGTCTTTTCGTTAAAGTTCCCGTATATGACTCTTAGTTTGCTAACATCTGGCATAATTTTGCCTAAAGCCTGCAATGTATCGTGGCATAGCGTGCTAAACAAATCATGAAACGGAATACAATCTATTTTGTGACGACCGCGCTTACTAGAAAAGGCAATTTTTTTTATTAAACGACGATCAGAAAGATGTTCAGATCTTTCTGAAAAATTCTTGGAAATTTTGCCACGAACTTGTTTTTCAATATTATTAAAATCTATAATATATTGTTTTTTTATTTCTGGATCATTTGTATTAGAATCGTGTCTTTGTTGAACTTCATTAATATAGGATTCGTATGTCTTAATCTGTTTGTAGGTTGTGAAAATTCCATCAAACTGATTTCCTGAAGTTGTGCTATTGCTAACTTCATCGCCTAGGTCTCCTATATAAACATTAGAAAATTTATCATTAAATGCCATACCTTCAACGCTTAAATCAATTTGTCCTGTTTCGTCATAAGAGATATCGTATGTCTTGACAGAAAATAAAAGTTTTTCTTTTTGATTTAAAAAAGTATTCGGAGAATTCCATCCATACTCCAAAAGCATTGGAGCAGAAGGAAATAAAAAGCTCATAAGAGAACTATTGACAAGTACGTCTGGCTTATGAATTTTTATTCTTATTTTTACATTCGTATAATAAAGATATCCGCTTGCTAAATCAGTAGATATTTCAATTTCTTTTAGTGACATTTGCGTCCTATCAGAATATCTTTCTCCACTATTAATTTTTGACATATCCAATGGTTTGTGAAAGAATGACACATTCATATCTTGCAATACGCCACCATCTAATTTCATTGTTTTGAGAGATATAAAAGGTTCTGAAGAAGCTAGATCTATAGCAGATACAGATTGGAGATCGGAAACAAAAGAAGATTCAAAATTAAAAATAGGATTAAATAGCTTCCTATCGTTAAGGAGTGGTTTAATTTCATTGACCTTCGTATCAGGAGCCTTATCGGTTGAATCTTTGGCAATATAAAAATAATTTATAGCAGTCATTTAAAATAGTTTCAAAACATCCTGAACATCAACGGGAATTCTCAAGACTTGTCCTTCTTCAAACTTATATGCCCAATCAATATTATTTAGGAGTGCTATGACCCACCAGTATTCACCAGAGCCAAGATGCTTAAATGCTAAATTATCCAACCTGTCAAAATTTGCAATTCTTATTTGAAATGTGGAAATAGCATCCAATTTTTCTTTTGAAGGAAATGTGCTTGTTTCATAAAACTTTCCTTCTAAAATGTTAAGGTTGCGATATCTGCTGAATGCCATGATTATATACCAGTCTTATTTTTGACTTGATCAAAAATTTTCCTTATTTCAGCTTTTGATACAGAAATTGTAGTGTCTCTGCTTTCTGCTTGCGTAACAAATTTCGCTGCCCCAAATGTTGTTGGTCCTGTTGGATTTTCGGTGTCATCTGAAAGCAATTGACCAGAAAATGGATATATGCCAGGGTTGCCATCGTGGATAATAGTATAGCTCAAAGATACAGAAATTTTTCTTGGAACCTTAAAATTTTCCTGTATATTCCAGATTCCATCATCATAAGCAAAATCTAAGAATGTGATATACCCTGGAATGCCTTTCTTGTTTCCCGTAGCGAATAGGTCTCCTATTCTCATTCTTACAATGGGACCAGTTTTTAAAAATCCCTTCGTATCGTAAAGTGGATAAACCATAGACTGAAGCTTGTCTAGCTTTCTATAGATTACTGGCAAATCTTTAGGATCCCAAGCGACAACATCAAAAGCAACATTTACATTTCTTATCGTTCCCTTATAAACTGGTATTTGATCTACGCGACCATAATACCTATCAACTTGCCAATCAGGAGTAAATGTTTCAGTAAGACCATCTTTTAAAAATGCTCTAAAGTATAAAAACTTTTCTGGAGTGTCTCTAAGATCCTGAAACATAAATGGCATATAAATACCATGATCACTAAATTCTTTTTCTACAAAACCTTTTTCTTCATCTAAAGGACTAAATGCAGCATCCAAAGGACCAACACCCGAAACAAGCGCGGCATCAAGAGCATCTATGCCAGTTTCTGGTGTTTGAAAGCCAGGCAAATCAGGCATAGAAGATGTTTCGCCCTTCAAAGAAAGAACATCAGCTTGAAGTGGAATTCTCGCTAAAAGACTTGTTTTGTAGTCTGTGGTCAGCGCACCAATTGTAATTCCTGTAACGTCGGTGCCTCTTAATATAGGTAACGCAGCAGTAGGTATAGCCAATGGATTATACACAGCATTCAAAGGACTCATATTGGTAGGACCTTTTTCTGTTGTGCCGAGCGGACTTATACCACCTGGATTTAAAGACGCCAAAAGAAATTGACTTGCCAAAAATGTAACGCCCTTAGAAATCATTTCTGCTGGTCTGTGTACTTTGTTCTCAAAATTATTGTCTTGTATTGGAAGCGCACCAAACTCTCTACCAATATTTCTAAGCCAATGCGCAACAGCAACAACGTCAAATGTTCTCAACTCAGATGGTACAGGAGAAGTAAACAATCCATATCTACCACCACGGGCTCCAATAGAAATATCGCCATCATCATAAAGATTGCCAAGCCTGTGAGCGCTAGCAAAGTCTTTTCCAATTTGACCTTGCACAGAAGCAAAATCACTTCGAGCAGTTTTAGAAGTTATCTGATCTAGGGCCATAACAGGAGGTTTGCCGTCTGGTCGTAAAGCATTTCCAGCAGAATCAAAATCTTTATAAACATCATTTCTAGATGGCTGTATGAGTGGTTTTGCAAACAAAGAACTTTCTGATGGTACATCACCTGATCTTGGGCCTCTGAACTTAAGCGACGGAGAAGGAGGTAAACCTTGTTTTGCTTTAAGGTCTCCTAAAGTTTCTACAGAATCAGGCGTTCCTCCGATGTTAGATCTTATTTGTTGGTCTCTGTCTGTAATTCTATAAATATCACTTCTCCTTACTGGATCAAAGGATTGACCTTTTCTAAAAGAAGGATCTGCTTTAACTATATCTTTATGTGCTTCTGGATTAAGCGGAGACTGACCGACACTTGCTAATATATCACCAGCAGTAGGTTTAGAGATTGGCGTTCCTCCGATGTTAGAAATAAGTTGTTTTGCGTTAGACAAAGTATTTCCCGCAGGTGGAGATGGAGAATTAGCAAAATCTTGTAAATATTTTTCTGATCGAATTGTTGGATCAAAAGATTGCATTTTTGCAAACTTTGGATCGTTAGTTATATTCTCTTGCCCAGCATCTGGTGTTGGTGGTGGCGGAAGGTTGGGAGCATAAATTTGTTCTCTAGTTAAAAGAACATCCTTCTGTTGAGAAGTGACAACTTGTTGCGGGATGTTGAGTTTATCAACGCCAAATTGATAAATTTCATTCCTCGTTTGTGGAGGCGGACTATGCATTTTAACTGGCGGCACTGAACCAGGACCAGGAATTACATTAGAATGATCGTGTGGATGAGCCAAGCCATCAATGGAACGTAAAGGTGTTACAGAAGCATCGGTGAATGGTCTTAAGTTTGTATATATGTTCCCTGCCAATACGTCTCCGATAAATTGATTTACTAGTTCTAAAAGTGTAGCCATGATGATAAGTATTATTGCCTACTATATTTGACTTGTGCTTCGCCAATCTTTTTACCATCCAAATATACGGCTGCAAGCTCAATCTTTATAATATTTCCAGTAGAAGCACCGCCTGCCGAGCGCGTTGATGCAGTAGATGATCCACCACCACTTGTCAGTGGTGTTGCTGTTGGTGTAGATGTATTTTTAATTTGTGCAGGTGGGGCTGGCATAGAAGAGCTGCCCGTAAGTTCATTTAAAAATGGCACATCACCTTGGATTCTGGCACTCGCCGAAGAAAGGGCTTCGCCGAAAGAAGCACCACTGTACAAAGCTTTTCCAAAATCCCATAGTGCCTGAAAAATGGTAATACCGCTGAGTAATTTAAAAGCTTTATAAAGATTTTGGACAGTCTCAACAATAACCTTTAAAGCTTTACCGTATCCATCTAATCCTTTCCAATTGCTCCAATTTTCGTTCGTATTATTAAGCCATGTCGTTAAGTCTTGAAAAGTTTTGACCAAAGAGCTTGCTAGCTCTTGCATGTTTTTCCCAGGAGTATCCCATCCAAAAATTGTAGATATAAGACCAGTCACCGCTCTCATGACCCTATCAAGCTCTACTCCCCAAGCCATAAGCGTTGATTTGATTGTCGTAAGGCTCTTATTCCATTCTTCGTTAATTCTTATTTCTTTCTTTTTTTGGTTGGCTTTTCTTTCAAGCTTCTTTCTTTCTTCGTCTGATGAGAGAACCAACGAGGCCGTAGCTTCGTCAACACCGAGAGTCTGTGTAATCACATTCCTTTCAAAAACACTAAGCTTATTCCATTCTTTTCCTTGAGCAATCAATTGTTTTCTGAGCATCTCCATGCGTTTCTCTGGATTAGTCTCTAACATAAGCTCAAACGAATTAATTGTCGTTCCAAATATAGCATTCAATTTTGCTGATGCATCGGCGGAACCTTCAAATGTATCAAGCTGTTTACCAAATGCTTCGTTAATTTTTCCAATATCTAAGCCATAACTTTTGGCAATAACAGCAGATTTAGCAAATTCTTTCCTATTTGATGTACCAAAGCGAGCGAGAATGTTAGGATATTTTCCTAAATCTCTCAACACATCATTCACAGGAAGACCATAAGCTTTAGCTCCTTTTTCTGCTTCTCCAAACATATCTCTTACATCTGCAAGACTATTGCCTTGTTTTTGGAACTGCATAATAAGATTTCCAGACTCTTCTGCCGTTAATCCTACAACAAGAGCAAGCTCTTTGCCAAGTTGCTGTGCTTCTTTTGACGCGGCGGACGTAGACATTAATGCTTTCGTAAAATCAGTAGAAAATTGAGCACCTTCCTCAAAAGATTTCCCAAGAAGTTCAAACTGAACTCCCGTAGCTGTCATTTCGTTTTTCAATCGTGCAGAATTTTCAGATGATGAACCTATTTCTTTATTAAAGGAAGCCTGTGCAGGCATAACCTTCTTATCCATAAATTCCCAAAAATTCTTAAACAAAGCATACAAACCAACTAGAGCTGCTGTTGCTAAGGCTACACCAGCAATTAGAAAACCACTTGCACTAAAAAGAACTTTTGCAAAACCACCCATTTTATCTAATGCAGGAACGGTGAGTTTAGAAAGAGTCTCACCAAGATTCTTTGAACCTTTGGCAGCATCAAAAACTTTAGATGGCAACTGCCCAGCCGTGCCGAGCATTGAAGAGAATAGCTTGTCTGGGTTTCTTATTTTGTTACCAAGATCCTCAATCGCATCCTTAATATTTCCAATTCTGATAGATTCTAATAGAGCCAGATCAGCTTTCTTCTTTGTAAGTTTTAATTCGTTTTCTACTATTTCTACAAGGTTTCTATGAAATTGTTGCTGTTGAAGAAGATCAAACTTTAAATCTTCACCAGATTTTCCTTCAAGTTCCGCAACCCTTTTTATGTCAGCGATTCTTTGCTTGTTTTGATGATCAAGAAATTTATAAGCTTCTCTTTGGACTTTTTCAAAAATCCTAGAGTTTTTTATCATCGCAGATTCAAGATCGCGTGCTTTAACAAAACTTCTAGACAAGTCCTCGGATGTCGCAAGGACTTCTTCAAGAACAGCATTCATGTTGGTGAGATTTCTTTGCCCACCAGCAAATTGATCGTTAGTCCTAGAGACTATATTTTCAATATCAGAAAGAACACCTTTAAGCTTAGAAGCTAAATCACCAGATTCTTCAAGATCGTCATTGTCTATTGCCAATTAAGTAAAAATCTCCTAAAGCTTTAAAAAGCTCTTATACCATTTTGGATAAAAATCTTTTCCATACTTATCCAAAAAATACTTAGAGCCATTACGTAAATTCTCTACCTTTTTAGAATGTTCATCAAGTTCTTTATTAAAGCTCACTCTATCAGCTTCCATTTCTTTGAAAGAATCTCTAATTTTAGAAAGCTCCATGAGTGCATAAGAAAGCTGTTCCTTTGTGACCCCTGATTTTGGTTCTCCAGATATAGTAATTAGGTCGTAAACTATCTTTTTGAGGTCAGATAGCTGAGCATTCATTACTTCTGGACTGACTAGATCTTGCATATATCCTTCCCTTCAGGAGAAGAATAACACAAGGAACCACAAAATGCAACCTTATTTTTTGTTTCTCATGGGCTGCATAAAGCTATTTGGCTGAACTTCTTGAGCTTTTTTTATGAACTTCATTCGTTCTGACTGCGACATTGGCTGATTTGGGTCAGATTGGCCATTTGCCTTTTGTTCTTTCTCTTTTTGCTTATTCCAGCGTTCTATAAGCCATTTTCTGTAAGGTACAGGGAGACCCAT
>Ga0208375_1001261_pt1 | contig 29750 bp, 27 predicted proteins | sample RifOxyD1_FD_184038 | JGI IMG/M metagenome (GOLD analysis project Ga0208375, IMG submission 184038) | Soil microbial communities from Rifle, Colorado - Rifle Oxygen_injection D1 (SPAdes) | ecosystem: Environmental > Terrestrial > Deep subsurface > Rock core/Sediment | place: Rifle, Colorado...
TGCTAATAATATGCGCCTTTCAAAGAATGTATGGGCCGTGCAAGATGCTGAATTTGAAATGAGGTACTTTTTTAATTTAAATCAGTTGGTAACATCATCTGAGAAAATAAATGTAGCGCTTACGAGTTTTCAAAAAGTAAATAGTAAAAATTATCCAAACGCTGAAATAGAAAAAGGAACTCTGACTTTATTTGGGATAAATGCAGATTGTATGAATGATAACACCCTTGATGAGTTAGGGTTACCAAAGGTTTTTAATAATTGTTTGAAAAGTGGAAAAATAACCATCGACACGGTGGTGGATTCAAAACAAAAGGATCTGATTAAAATTTATAAATCTTATGATGGAGTAATGGGTAGTTTCGATCACTTTGAAAGTTTTGATCCAGCCAGTTTCGTTAAGGGGCAAAAAGCTATTGCTAAAAATGTTTTGATTACACTGAGTAACAATACTGTGACCTTAACCTCTAAGTTTTATTTTATGATGGGGTATAAGAATATTATGTTAAGTGGTCCTATCGAGTTTAATGAAGCTACTAGCGAAATTGAGATGGTGATTAAGAAAGTAAAATTACCAGTTCCGTTTGTGGGAAGAAGTACCTGGTTTGCTTCAAAGATTCTAAAAAAATTCTTATCATCGGGAACTATTAGGGTGGTAAAAAACAAAATATATATCAAAATAGGGAGATTATAATGAAAAATATTATGCTTGTTTTATTTATATTCATGACATTTAATTTGTGGGCCAACATTTATGAATGTAACGGAAGTGGATATAACGTAAAAGTTTTCAATCCAGAAATCGTTGCTGGTGGAGAGCCGGCCTTGATTATAAAAAGTGCAAGTGGAATTACTAAAGTTCTGTCCAATGATTTACGAATTATTGCCAACTTTGAAATTAGCATTTCTGGTCGTACCGTACCTGGAACCAGTATCCAATATGTAACTATCTTAGTAGATGATCCAGGTGTTGAATCGGGACGCACCGTAAAAGGGAAAATGAACCTGGACACTGATCAGGGGCGATTAATCATTGCTTTGAGTTGTGTTAGAGGTGCTTCGAATATTCCATAGCCTTTTAATTTAGTATAATTTAATCAACTTTATTTCTATCGTTACGAAATAGACAATGCTAAATATTGTCTATTTTTTCAAATTTGGATTAAAATTTCATTAACCCCAATTTAATTAAATTTCCCAGGAGGTATTTTAATGAAGTTTTTAACTGGCGGTTTATTTTTTCTAGTTTTGATAAATAGTTTAATGGCTGCAGATTTTCCACTTAGGGCCAAATTTCCCAGCGCTCCTTTTATTTCAACCGAAGATTTAAACAAGGAATACGCCACTATTAATATTGTGGATGTCCGAAGTAAATTTGAATATGATGTTATCCATATTAAAAAGGCCGCTCACATAGCACTTCCAAAAGAAAGTGATGAGGCAGGTTTTGCGCAAAAAATTTCTGGACTAAAGGGAAAAGTAGCTTTTTACTGCAATGGCCATACTTGTGCCAAAAGTTATGAAGCAGTTGTAATTATGCAAAAAAATGGTAATAAAAATACTTTTGTTTATGATGATGGTATTTTTGAGTGGACAAAAAAATATCCCAATGAATCTGTGTTACTGGGGCAAACTCCCGCTGACCCAACGAAGTTAATTTCAAAAGAAGCATTTAAAAGCAAGTTTTTATCAAAAGAAAAATTTGCAGTAGATTCTGTCAAAGAAAATACTTTTCTAATAGATGCGAGGGATGAGGTTCAAAGAAAGAAGACTCCTGATTTTGCTAAATCTGCCGCATTGTTTCCAATGGATGAATTGGTAAAAGTTTTAGACAAGCCTCATTTTAAAGGCCGTGCTAAAGGTAAAACTTTATATATCTTTGATGCAGTTGGAAAACAAGTACAATGGTTGCAATATCATCTTGAAAAAAATGGTTACAAAGATTACTACTTTTTAGAAGAAGGTGTGTGGAGTTTTTTTGGTGCTGAAGGCGCTAGCTGTACCAGCGGTAAGTGTTAAATTTTAATTAAATATTAGTGGGAGATAATAATCTCCCACTTGTTTTAGTAACGTTTTTCTAGTCGGTCTTTATTTCTAAAAATCGCAGCACCTAGGTCATTAATTAAGGCCGATAATTCAAGATCAAGAAACGCTCCGCCCATGGTAACTTGAAAATTTTCTATGTCAAAATCAGCGGTAGCATCAGCGGTGTCCCAGTCAGATAAAAATTTTTGTTCAAATGTTTCAATTTGATTTTTATCAAAAATTTGTGCTCCAAATTCTCGAAAGCTTCCTTGTAGCGTGTCTGGGTTAAGGTTAGAGGAACCACCAAGTAGCACTTCACCATCTACCGAGGTTATTTTGCGATGGTTTTCCTGATGATATTCCTTCTCAAAATTTGCGTTAAAACGATGTTTAATTCCAAATGTTTTTCGGGCGCGAATTTCTATTCCATAACTTTGCATTTCTTTGATGAAAATTGTATTAGGGAGACCATTGAGTCCAAAGTTTCCGTTATGATCTGCTAATATTTTAATATCTAAAGAGGGCATTTCTAATTTTCTTTTCATGAGTGCATCATTAATATACGGATCATAAATAAAAAGTTGCTCCATATAGATGTTTTTTTCTGCTTTCTTTATCATATCTATTAATATGTTACGTACATCCTTAATTGTTCCATCCACGTTTGCTTCAGCTATACGAAGTGATTCGTTATCTTTTTGCATTGGATAAAGGCTGCGAGTAACTTTAAAAGAATCCAAAATTTTACTTCTTATTTTTAGATATTTTTGATTGTCATAGCTGCCATTATCTCGGTCTTTGTAATAAAACCATCTTTGTTCTTTTTTATCGGTAGTAAGTGCCGCATCTAAATCATCGTAATACGAAGCTTGTACTAGTGCTGCAGCAGGGCCTTTGACGTAGATTGCGTTGTCGTAATAATATCCACCGGAGTGATCAGTCCAATTTTTAGAACCAAAGTACGCTTCAGGAGAGTCAGAGTTTGGATCAATCACAATTACTTTAGAGTGATCAATTTTAGATTCAATATAGGTATTTCTAGTTTCCACTACTTTAAATGCTTCAGAAAAACTTGGTGCATTTTTGATTCCATGAATCATTAAACTGGTAAGTCCAAAGGGAATTCCTGGGGGATGTCTGTGAATATTGGCCTGAATTAAAAAGCCTTTTTCGCGAAAAATAGATTCTTTTTCCAGACGGTCTCTTACGTATCGAAAGACTGGAAGCATTTCTTCCACCATATTATAATTGGTCGCGTAGTCATGGAGAATCACTAATTTGAAATTTGGATTTTTATTTATCTTGTGAATGCATTCATCCAAAAGGTATTCCGCAAGAGTCATCCCCAGAGTTCCTCCAAAAAGGAATATATCAATAAAAATAGAATCATTTGCTCGATCAATCATCTCCCTAATTCTTTTATAAATGGGATCACCATTTTTTTGAAATATTACATGACCGCTGGGATCTTTATCGGTAGGCATTTTAATGTAAGGAGCTTTGAAATCAAAAACTCCTCCGCTGAACATGTATCGTTCATTAAGCCAGTTCATACGATTCATGCTGGTATCGTTATAGCTAATTACTTCAACATTGTTTCCTGGAATAATCCCGAGGTAATTTAATGAGTACGAGTTAATTGATGAAACATAGTCACGAAGCTTTGTGCTAATGATCGGATATCGTTTAATCACTTCAATCAGTTTAGATCGGTCAGAAATTGAAGCAGTTTGTTTTGCAAATTGTTGAATAATGGGGAAACATGTTTCGAAAATATTTGCTGTTCCGTCATTTTTATTGTCACAAAATTCAGAAAGCAACTCAAGTGCGGAATTATCATCTGCCGATAAGGGGTTATCAATATGATCTCGTAAAATAAGTATTTTATAAAAAGCATAATAGGCTAATATTATTTCGACATTTTTTTCATTTGTATCGATGAACTTCCAATAGGTCAAAGGCCTAAGGATTTCTTCGGGAAGAATAGAGTCAAGGTTTTTAATAAATTCATAGATGTGATTTTTTGTGTTGGTATCCAGAGAGTTAACTTTATCAATAAATTCATTTTGAAGTGCCATTTGCTTTTGTTTTTCAATATCTTTTTCGCTTTGCGGATTATCGGTGTCTTGATATATTTTTTTTCCGAAAACCACTGGGTAAGCTGATTTAAAAAAGTTTTGAGTTTTTATTCGATCTTGAATATTGACTTGGGCAAATACAAAAGAGGGGATAATTAGTGCTAAAAGAGTAGAGGTTATAATATTTTTCATTGTGCACCTCCAACTCTATTATGGAAACGATCAAGTTCAAGCTTTTCAATTAAAGAATTTTTAAACTTTTCCAAAATCACACCTCTGATTTTCATACCAAGATTTTGTTTAATAGCAGGATCGTTGTTCATTGGGAAATTCTTGATGTCTGTCAAAGTATCAGATTTGTTATTATCAAATATTTTTGCTTGAAAATCGTAAACCAGTTTTTTTAAGTTTAGATTATAAGGATATTTCTGCGAGTTAGACAAGACACTGCCACTGATTAAAAGCTTTCCCGTTTCTATTGAGTTTGTGTTGAAGTATAGTATGTTTTCTACGATATCTTCCTTATACATATCAGGTTCAAATAGTCGACCGGGATAAATAATCATTTGATCTAAACGGGGCGTCGATTCTTTTATATTAAATTTTTTTATAATATCCACTGTTAAATATGGCGAAAGACTAGTTTTGGTAAAAGTAATATTGTTAACCAAAACTCCTTCTTGCTCAATACCAATATTGTGACTTTGAGTTTCATGATCAATAAAATATCTTCTATAACGGATCAGACCTTTGACTGCTTTGTCCTTGGTGCCTGGTAAAAAAGAATCCAAAACTTTAATCCAGAGACTAATGGAACCACCGGCATATTGATAGCGTTCGTTATTACTTTCTCTATTTTTTGAAATAACTTGATCAATTATTTTTTTATTTTTGCCAGTAAGCTTAGAATAAAAGGTGTCGGTATTGGAAATGTTAAGGAGATGATTGGTGGAAAGTTCATAGGAGTAATCTATTGGGTTTTCCGCAGTTGGAATAAAATTAAAATCAACTTGAATGTCTCGATCCAGCAGCTTATAGAAGGTAATAGTCTTTACAAAATGTTTCATAAAGCTTGCCATGAACTCTTGTTTAGCGATGGATATTAATGTGCGTCCAATCAACTCTTCTTTGCTTTTGGTGTTGATCATAAAAGTATTGATCAGTGCTTCGGAAACGGCTTTCTTAGCCTTTTCACCAAAATAAGCATTATCCCCAGTTCTAACTTTGAACTCAATATCATATCTTAGCTTTTTCCCGTGATCATCAAGGGTGAAATAATCCTTTAAAACACCAATCTCGACATTTTTCAATTGATTAGCTTGAGCTGGTACTCTGTTAGCTTTGAATTGATTTCCCCATATTTTATCGGGAGTGGTAATCGATTGAATGATAAAGCCCAGACCGATAAAGATAAACATAAAACCTAAAATACCAAAACTACACTTGATCCCTAAACTGACATCTTTTTTTTCCATAATAACTCTTGGTTAAAAGGCACATACTCTTCTTATAAAGCTCTTCGGTCATGAACATTTTTTTGAAAATAATAATGAGGTGCGGGGAAAAAAGTAACTGGTTGGTTAATTACTTTATTAAAACCATTTGGTACCCCATTTTTTGAAATAATACATACTCGATTTTATGGAAATCAAGGTTAGTCTTAAACTTTTGTAACTTCCACGATGCCAATCGTGGGTGATCTGTGCGCGGGGGTAATAGATGGCCTTTGATATTTGATTTACCCGTCTGGTAATATCGGCATCTTCCAAATACATAAAAAAATTCTCATCTAATGTGCCGAGCTGATGAAGAACGCAACTTCTAAAAAACATAAAGCAACCAGAAAGGTAAGGTACTTGAAAAATCGAATTGTATCCGGTTTCTCTCATTTCGTACCAATCCATATATCGCTTGTAGTAGTTGAAATTTTTTAAATAAGATGGCAAAAAACGCCTTAAGAATTGAGCAAATATTGTGGGGTTTTGTTTGCAAAGATACTGAATGGATCCATCAAGATTTAAAATCTGGGGCGAGATCATTCCCACATCATCATTGGAACGCATATATTTTACCAGCTCTTCTAAAGTGCCTGAGTGAATAGTCACATCGGGATTAAGAACCAGATAGAAATCGGTGTTTGGATATTTATTAATTCCATGATTGTGACCAAAGCTATAACCGCCATTTCGACCAGTTTGAATAAAATCTGCCTCAATTTTTCCCCTTAACTGCTCAAGAGTTTTATCTGGCGAATTGTTATCGATGATGACCAATCTTACGTTTAAAGAGGTATCCAAAAATGAGCGGGCGGTCTGGATGACTCTCTCAACAGAATTATTGTAAGTAACGATGCTGGCAACGATATCATAATGCATAAGAAAACCAATTTTTTAAGTTACAATAAAGTTTATCTCATGAGGACCGATTCTGATAATCATTTCGAGCAAACGTGAGCCTTCATATGATTCATTGATTTGGTAGTCAACATGGACTACATCACCTTTTTTAACTTTCATTGGATAGTAAGGAAAATACGTCTGGGCCCAGTGAGTTCTGGGTAGGTGAGGCGCGGTATCTAGAATTGTTGCTTGAGAGAGTTCGGTACTAAACCAGCCCACCAGTCCATTAAGAGTGCCGTCGCGCTCTATGGTAAAATCGACAGAACTCATGCACCATTCATCTCCTGGTCGGGCATCAATCATTTTTTGATAATGAATGGTTTGTCCAGGGCATAGAAGAAATTTGCTAGGTACATGTAAAAGATTCGAATACCCCAATTCATGTTCTTTTTTGGTGAATGAGGAAAAATCTATACCATGAATTTTGTCTTGTTCCCAAAAGCCAGGACCTTCTTTTTTATAATATTCACCATCATCGATGGGTGCAAGCATGACATTAACCGAGGAGGGGAGCATGATCCCGCCAGGCTTAAGATGCTTATCTCGGACATCAATCACCGAATGAAACATACGTTCCACATAAGCCATGTGACCTAACCATTCACTGATTATTACGTCTGCTTTTACGTCTAGTTTTAGATCGCTTGCATCTCCATGAAATATCTCAACTTGGTTTTGCAGATTATTTTTTTTAACCAGTTCTTTGGCAAGAACTGCCATGTCTGAGCGTTCGATACCGATAACTCTTCTGGCTCCCGCTTTGGCAGCTAACATGGACAAAATTCCAGTTCCAGCACCAACGTCAATAACCAAGTCACCAGGTTGAATTACTTCCAAAATAGCCTTGGCAAAGGCATCAGTTCGCACTTTATCTGCCACCATCCAGCGTTGTTGTTCCAAACTAGCGTAACCTAAAAAATATTGTTCCATATTTACCACTTTTTGAAAAAGAGCGAATTAGTCTTGTTGAATTTTGAGTTTTCTTTGGGCCGTTAGAATGTTTTCGAGTAAGGATTTGCATTCAAAATCATCCATTTTATAGAGGGGATGATTTTTTTTAAGCTCAGCTTGTTTAGTTGAATTTTCAAAGGAATGTATGCGATTTTTAACTAGCATTTTTAGTTTTCGAAGTTCTTTTTCGTTCCATTCGCCAAGGTTCGAAATGTCTTTTAATTTTAAGTTGGCCATGTTTTTTCCGTTATTTAGGATCTGATTTATTAATGCTTCTTATTTACATGATCAAATGCACTCGGACAAGTTTTTAGCTTAAAACTATACGAACAAATATGGATAATATTTGAAATATTTACTCAAGTTTTGGCAAAATTTGCCGATAGCACATCAAGGCCATGAAGCGTCCTCTTTTTGATTTGGAACAAACAAATGATAAGCGACCATCTTGCCATTTTGGAACTCACCTATTGCTTGATTGCTGCTGTTACATTAGTTCCTCTTTTCAATAAGTTGGGGCTTGGTTCAGTGCTTGGTTATTTGTTCGCCGGTATTCTTTTAGGGCCTTGGGGATTTCAATTTGTAACTCAAAACGATTCAGTCATCGCTCTTTCTGATATCGGTATCATCTTTTTGTTTTTTGTGATCGGTTTGGAAATTAGTCCTCAGCGGTTGTTGGCCCTGCGAGATAAAATTTTTATCCATGGCTCATCACAGGTCTTATTAACGACAGCGCTTTTTACTCTGAGCCTTTATCTTTATCAATTCTCCATCTATCAATCAGTAGTAATAGGATTTGCTCTTGCTATTTCTTCAACCGCCTACGCGCTTAACTTTTTAAAAGACAGCAATGATATTGCACATAATTATGGTCAAATCTCTATGGGTATTTTGTTGTTTCAAGATATTGTAGTTATTCCTATGTTACTAGTAATTCCTCTTATGTCGCCTTCGTTTCATGGAACTGCTTTATTATCTTGGAGTAAAATATTTCAATCCGTCGGACTTTTTATTTTATTTTCTTTTGCCGGAGTAAAACTACTTAAGAAGTTTATCAATTACGTTTATAAGAACCAGTCTAGTGAAATATTCATGGCATCTTGTTTGTTGATTGTACTTGCTACAGCGACAATTATGAAACAAATTGGATTTTCCACCGGGCTTGGTGCTTTTATGGCCGGTGTGTTACTGGCAAACAGTGAAGTTAAACTGGAAATTAAAAAAACCATTTTACCATTCAAAAGTGTGTTAATGGGCCTGTTTTTTATAAAAATTGGAATGGGACTCAATTTTGCAATTGTGTTTGAGTTTTGGGGTAAAATGCTGCTGTTTACTTCATTTTTGATTGCGGTAAAATTTTCGATTTTATATCTAATCGCCAAGGTACATAAAGAAGAGCAAATAAAATGTGTTAAAGTGGGTGTGCTCCTTAGTGAGGCCGGAGAGTTTAGTTTTATTATTTTGACAGCTGCTTTACATAATAAGATTTTATTTGAAAATGTTTATGGATTTTTAATTACCACAGTAACTATGAGTATGTTCATAGCGCCGGTTTTGTTTAGAATAGTCAAACACTTTGAAAGAGAAAAAACAATAATCACACCCAGCAATGTTGTTCCAATCGATGCACTAAAAGCTGAAAAACCGATCGTTGCTGATTTGAAAGCTCCCGCCGTCTTTGATCAAGTGGCATAAATAATTTTATCATTTGGTGTTCTCGCGAAAAAGTTATTGATACTTTTCAATCTAAATGTTAGTAACTCCCATATATAATGCATGCATGAGCTACGGATTTTGTCCGTTTGAATATTTTATTCTAAGCAACCAACTACTTTTAAAGTGTTAGCATTAAAGCAATATCCCCATCTCAATTTAACATCGCTAATAGGAATAAAGCTTCCTTGCATTCGTTCAGACATTTGATTAACTAGATTGTTATTGTCCTCAAAGCTGTTAGCCGCTGTTCGCCAGAAAGCTTCTTCTGATTTGGTTAGTTCGTTTTTCAGTATGGATAATTGTGTTTGATTGTTTCCAATAGAGTCACGAAGAAATTCAAATTGTCTATCCAGTGCAGTAAATACTTTCATAACAACGTCACTTAGATCCTTGTTGTCACAATTAAGATGTTTGATTGAGTTTAGATCTTGATTGAATTTTGAGACACTAGTTAATAGTTTTTTGATTTCATCATTTTTTAACCTAGATTCAATTATCTCAAGCTGGCCAATAAGAAGCCGGCCATCATTTATGAGTTTTGTATAATCGGTGTTGTTATGTTTTAAAATTGCCTTGAGACGTTTGGCAGCATTGTTTGAAGGTTTTTGAGTAACCAAAATATTAACTGCTTCTTCAAGTTCGCTTGTCGATACATTTCGCCAATCTTGATTTAGTGAGTAGAGATATTGTCTAAGCCCTTCGTGCACCACTGCTGCCAGACGATCTTGGTCGCTAGCCAGTTTATCAAAAATTCTTTTGTCGAAAGATATACGAGAGGCTTGATAGAGAGCTGTTAATACTTGTACGCTTTGTTTGGCGTTTGGTGAGTACACGGCCAGCTTGGAATGATCGCTATTTAAAATGGCCTTATAGGTATTAAATAAAACAAAATAGGCATCAACATATTGAATTCTAAAAAGCATATCATCAATTAGAGTCGGTGAATACTCTCTCCAATCGTTAACGACATTAGAAAACATGGAGTGAAAATTATCAAATTTGTCATATAGCTTTTTTAAATTTTGGGGGCCGGAATAAATGTTTTCCAATAGTTTTTTGCTAGGTATGGTTATTGGATATTCATTTTTAGGTGTAATATCTAGAAAACGCAAAGTACCATCCGGGTACACAAGGGCATTTCCACCGCCGCTGGTCCAAACACCGGCATTGATTTGAAAACAGATTAAAAAAAGTAGTGTGATCATGATAAATTGTTTCATATAATTTTCCTTGTATAACGGTTGACACCTTACGTCAATGAGCTTTGGCTCACCATGTAATTTGTATGACGTAAATCTAATCGTTAAGCGTCTAAAGGTAAATTAAATATAAATAAATAACTGAGTTGAAGTTATAAAAAAAATAAACTAAAATTAAACTGATGAATATATTCAATAGCTTAAGTTATAGAGAAATTATAAAAAAAATTATTTTGGAAAGAAAAAAAATTGATAGTTCTTACAATTTTCAAAATTTGGCCAAGGCTATTAGAGTACAAAAAACTTATCTATCAAACTGTTTAAAAGGTAAGGCAGATCTAAATTTGGATCAAATCTATATGGTTTGCGAGTTTTTAAAATTGGATAGCGAGCAATCACAATATTTGGAATTACTGTTAAATTATGAAAGAAGTGGATTGAAGGATAGAAAGGATAAACTGCTGTCAACGATAAAGGCAGTTTCGGCCAAATACAATAAGACTGATCAATATATTTCTGCAAAAAAAGTGACCGTCGATACGGAAGGAATCTATCATTACTATCTTGATCCTATAAATCAGATAGTACATGCTTCCTTGGCAATTGAAAGATACAGAAAAAATCTTCAACTACTGTCCAAGGATATTAATATTCCGGTTTTTAGAATTATGGATTCGATAGCTACCCTGGAGAAACTTGGAATTATTTCAAAAGATGGAAAGGAGATAAAGGTCATTCAAGATAGTTTGCATTTACCCTCTGATAGTCCCATTTATAAAACTTGGCGTAATGAACTTAAGAATCTTTCGATGCAAAAATTAAGAAATCTAAAAGCAGAATCGTCATATAGTTTCGCAGTGGTTTTTACCGCAACCGAAGAGACTCGAAAATTTATCCAAGGAAAATTCTTTGAATTTTTAAAAGAGATCGAACCAGTGGCTCAAAAGGCAGAATCAGAAAATGCATACTATATGAATTTTGATCTTTTTCCGTGGATGGAAAACTAATTATCTTCCGGGATACCTACGACTCTTCCATTGCGGAAAGTTGGAAAAGCCAATTAGAAGATGATTATAAAGTTTTGAGGGACGCGAAGGCAAGGTACTCTAAGTGGATACACTGCTGATAGAGGAGTGGTGGAATCGTCATAGGCAGAATCTAAATCGGTATCTGACTCCATCGCTACTTGAAAACTTAAATCCACCGCATCGTCGCAAAGAATGGATCCTGTATAAATTACCGTAGTGGTATAGCCAATACCTTCTGGAATAGAATTCGTAGCTGTAATACGTTCAAAGTTATGTGTTAATTGGTTGTTAACGTAAAGGATAAATCTATGGGCATAATTAACATCTAGTAAATCACTACTGGTCGTTTGACCATTTAAAGTAATTGGTGAATACATGCCAATTGAAAATGTAAGAGATACTTCGGTCGTAGTCGAATAACAGGTTATTGTGAAAAATAGGGAAACTATAAAAATAAATATTTGATGTAGTTTCATGGGTCAGCCTTCGGTTAGATTAACTTAAAAATACTTGCGAAGTTTAACTCTGAATTGAAAAAATTTGTAAGAAAAAAGCGTTTCCTGTAAAAATTCCAGGTCTATGCCGAATTGCCTCATAAGTATCAGTAAGCAAAATTGTAAATAATTTTCATCTGGGGCGTATGTAATAGATAAACTGATATTTTTTGCTGATGTTTTCAAAAAGACTGCTACCATGGTCAGGGTTAATGTCGGCATCCTTGTCTGCATCACTACCTAGATAAGTTGATTCTTGGAAAGATCCAGATGGTTTATTGTTAGTTGAGGGGGGCAATAAGGCCTTGTCTTGATTGGTCGTTACGCCAGATGAGGTGGTAGGCGGAGTATTATTTAGAAAAGTATTACCGTCATTTGATAAATTTAAAAAAAGACTTTGTTTTATATCCATTAAGTTTAGGTTTTTTTCAGTAAGTGCAAAATTCATAGCAAGCAATGAAGATGTTAAAAAATTATCGGTTTGTTTTGCTAAATTGCTTGAACCTTTTCCAATTTTATCCATGTGCAAGTAGTATTCGTTTTCCATTTCATTTTGTAATTTATCAAGATCCATCTTACTTGAATTGATCTGTTGTAATAATTGGGCGATTTTAGGGGTAAGTTCTTTTTTGTCATTAATTTCATCGATGAGTTGAGTGTATTGGTCAACGTATGGTTTCAATTGTTTTCTAATGGGGTGTCGATCCTTATTGGCGGATAAAATAGAGGAAAGTGGGCGACATCCACTGGTGATGCAATCTAATTTGAGAGGGGAAGAAGCCGTGGATGCATAGGTATCAGGGATAAGCTTTTTCATTAAATATTGAAAAATGTTTAAAAATAAAAGGTCATTAGCAGAGCTGATTTTTAAAAATTCTTCTAATTTCTTTTTATCTTGTTTTCCATCCATGATGCTTTTATCAGTAGTTGCCTTTACTTCGTTAGTGAGATTCTTTAGAGCGCTGAAAAGTACAAATCGTTTTTGGGGTGTTGATATAGACGAATCATCGGTGGTTACACTAACCGGCATAATTGCCTCGAACAAGTCAGCAAGGGAGGTTTTGTCTTCAGAAGCCACGGCAGGGGAAAAGAAAATAAACGATGATTTATTCGATGTATTATCTGATTTAGAAAGTCCAAGTTCATTTAGCAATTGTTTAGTTTCGTTATCATGTATTACGCCATCAGCGGCATTTTCAATTTCAAGATAAATCAAAGTATTTTTAAGTCTGATCATGAGCGGTTCAATTTCATTTGCCACTCTTTCTAAATCCCGATGTAGCATTTTGGCGGTATTGCCCGAATTTAGATTTGTTGGTAATCCTGGCGTTTTACTACTTAGAACGTTGGCATTTTCAGGCTTAGTTAAGACTTCAGGTAGACCATGATTGTCCTTAAAGGGAATATCGACAAGGGGAGTGACTTCCTTGCCGGAAACTACCAGACGCATTTTATTTTCGAAATATTTAAGATTAGTGAAAGTTTTGATGAATTCATCACTTTCCTCTTTGCTGGATTCCTTTTTCTGGTATTTACCTTTGGTAAACATTCTTGCTAAAGAGGAGGTGTTGGCATGGTCGGGATCGTGGTATTTTTCCGCAAAATACTGATCGTATTGAATATACCGATAAACTGCTGCGGTAAGAATGCTGCCAGCCATTTCTGACATGCTAAAGAGGTTCTTTACACCACGAAAGCACTGTTTCTCCAGGCCATCCAGATTTTTCAATTTAGTTTCAGCATCTTTTTGGGTTTGTTGTTTGGTTTGAGGAGAATTTTCACACTGAAGATCTCCCGCACATTGTTTTTGTAATAGATTAGATGAAGCTTTTTCTAAGAGATCTTTTTGGCAGCGATGCTTAATATCACCGGTTTTTAGCTCAAAGCCATCTTGTTCTATTTCCCTACTTTCAAGAGGGCTGCAAAAATCATCTAACTTTACTTGGAGTATTCTATCTCTCTCTATATCTGCGTCACCCTGACACATCTTTATGTAATCCTTAATGTCTAGTTCTTCGGGAGCAGATAGTGCAAATTTTTCAGCATAAGCTTCCTGGATTAAACTAAAATCACGGTTGGGAGCAATCGCATATTGGTTGGTGATTTGCTTGGTAGTAAGATTTAATTGCTCTATCTTTTTTAAAAAAGTAATCTCTTTATCTAGGCTAAGCAGAGCTGCTACTTGATTATTTACCGAAATTGCACCTAACAAGTCAGATTTAGTTTGGGCAATGTTAAGGGCGTTGTTAAGATTTTTGTATTGTCCGCGTACTGCAGATTTATTATCAGTAACATCTACTTGATTGTTTTTAGCAAGGGTGACAAACTCTTGATTCCCAGCTTTTAGGGTGTAGAGCTGAAGACGTGAACCGGCACACATTAATTGCATTTCTATATTTAGATCAGATTGGTTAAAATTTTTACAATTAGTAAGCACAAGATTATGAGATGTTAGCGCAACATGATTATCAACTGAATTGGAGATCGATGCAACCACCGGGGATAAAAGCAATAGTGGAAAAGTTAATGCTAGTTTGCGATGAAAACACATAAATATATTTTAAGATATTTTTTGTTATTTGAGAAAGGAATAATTGAATAAAGTTTTTGTAGTCAAATATTAGAAGAGGTTGCTACTGGGTTATTCCGATATCGTCTATATCATAACGTTATGATTAAAATGTTTACATCTTTCTTTGGGTGATTTATATTTTTTAAGGTTGGTTTTCAGTCGCCGATGTAGCTCAGTTGGCAGAGCAACGCTTTCGTAAAGCGTAGGTCACCAGTTCGATTCTGGTCATCGGCTCCACTTTTAAATTTCTCCAATCAAATCATCTTGAATTGCGTTCTTAATTTTTACTTCTTTAATTTGATTATTTAAATTCATACTGGTTTCTAGCAATACGTTTAAAAAATTAGAGGTAAATCCTTCGAAAAAACCATTCTTATTTCTTTTTTCAAATAGAACCCTGAAGGTTTTTCCTTCTTGGTCTTTTGCAAATTGATTGATTTTTTTCTCACCCAAAGCGATCAACTCCAGTACACGATCCTTTTTTATTTTATCATTTACCTCGTCAGGCATATTATAAGCGAGAGTTTTTTTTCTTTTGGAAAAAGGGAAAACATGTAAATGAGTGATGGGCAGACTTTCAATCAATTTTTTAGTATTTTGATAATGCCAATTGGTTTCCCCAGGAAAGCCAACGATCACATCGGCTCCGATACCGGCACTGGGAAAGTATTTTTTGATGTTAGTGACCACTTGTTCGTAATCTTTTGTGTTATATTTTCTTCTCATCTTACCAAGAATTTCATCGTCTCCGCTTTGAAGGGGAACATGAAAATGATCCATGATTTTTGTGTTTGAAGCTAAACTGCTTAAAAAATTTTTAGTCAGTATGTTTGGTTCAATCGAAGATAATCTTAATCTTTCAAGTTTTTTTAATTCTAAAAGCTCATGAATTAAAGCAAGGAGATTTTGTCCATCATCTTGGTAATCACCGATATTTACTCCCGTGATTATAATTTCTTTGAAACCTTCATCTAAAACCAAGGCAGCTTCTTTTAGAACATCTACAACTGGTAGACTTTGAGATTCACCTCTTGCTCGAGGAATAATGCAATAAGAGCAAACATAATTGCACCCATCTTGAATTTTCAAAAAGGCCCGTGTGTGGCCTTCGGCCTTGGTTGATCGGGAAGAGAAAAACTTTTTGTTTTTATCTACATGAATTGAATTAGCAGTTTCGATTTCATCCAAGTACTTGAATAAATTGGACTTTTCAAAAGATCCTAAAACTAAATCTACGTCTAAATTGTTTTTAATTTCTTCATAAGCAGTCTGAGCATAACAGCCAACTACTACTATCTTAGCATCTTTGGCCTTGGTTTTAGCTTTTCTAATAAGGTTTCGGCAAGTGGCCTCGGCTTTTTGGGTTACACAACAGGTGTTTATGAGGACTACATCGACATTCTCTCGCAGTTTTCCTATCTCATAACCACGCTCTCTGAATTGATCAGCGAAGGTGCCAGATTCAGATATATTTAAACGGCATCCTAGCGTCTCAATCGCGACTTTTCTTTTATTCACATTTTCTCCAAGGTCAAAACTTTTGCAGAATAAATAAAAGGTTTTGACTTCGCAAGATAAATACAGAAAAAATACATAATCCAGTTGACAAAAGATGCTGAAAACATTAATTTTTTCTAACCGTCGCACTTTATGGTCGCTTAGCTCAGTCGGTTAGAGCATCTCCCTTTTAAGGAGAGGGTCCTGTGTTCGAATCACAGAGCGATCACCATTATAAAAAAAGTGCTCCCATCGTCTAGCCCGGTCTAGGACATCGCCTTTTCACGGCGGTAACAGGGGTTCGAATCCCCTTGGGAGTGCCAAAGATTTTCAAGACCCCGTTTTTACGGGGTTTTTTTTGGTCTAAATCCGTTTTGCTCGCAATTGCTCGCACTGGCATACCTGCGTTAAGGTTTTTTTACCCTATTTTACCCGTCGGCCCGAGGGTTAACAGGCAGGGATTTCTATACCTTTTTTTCTAATTTTTGATTAAATGCAAAGTTCTTTTCGGATTTTTTGAGAGAGTTTGATTGGCCTTGATTGAATTCATATACAACTCAACATCATTGACGGCCTTTACTTGAGCCTCTAATGGAACAGTTGCATAATGTTCGGCCAATCTTTGATCTCTGTGTCCAGTTACTGCTTGAGTGGCATCCAATGATCGAGTTACTTTTCTGGTAATGGTGGCCATTGAATGTCTTAAGATGTGTGTGCATGTAAACTCTGGATAGAGTCCGGCCTTTTTTAGTGCCTTGTTGTATTGGTACTGTATTGTCCGATAACTAAGCGGTCTTCCTTCCTCATGAAAGATGAATGAGCATCCTCCAGGGAGTTCAGCAATTCTTCTTGAAAAAATTTCAAAAAGAGTATCAGTGATTGATACATATCTGGCCAGACCATTTTTAGGAACATTTTTTAGTTCTGCATACTGCCTGTCTTTTCGACTCCACACCATTACTTTTTTTATCTCGGCCACTCGTTCGACCAAGTCAATTGCGTCTATGGTAAGGCCTGCAGCTTCTTGAATTCTTCCACAGATGTAAAATTGAGTCATCGCCAAATCCCGCCATAATCCTTCTTCCAATGCATTAAAAAATAAAAAGATTTGTTCGGGAGACATCTTCATGATTTTATCTTTTTTGTCCTTGATTTTTCCAGCTACAAAATGTCGCGGTAAAACAGGGTTTCTAAAAGTATAATCATAGTTGTCGTGATACCAATTCAAGATTGTCTTAAATCGTTTTAGTTCCTCTTTGAAGCAATGACGTCTGGGATTATTTTCCAGCAAGGCAACTTGCTTCTTTTCTTTGATGTAATGATCAAGAAGCTCGGGAGTGACGTTAATCATTTCAATTGGCATGAGGCCGGCAAAAAAACGATTGATCGTTTGTTCAAAAACTTCTCGGGTTGCCAGCGTTTTATCGGCCAGATGGAGCTCCTTATATAAGTTCCAAGCATCTAAAAAAGTATGGCCTTTATCGGCGCCATTAGGCGCCAATGTCGGCACAAACAATTCACCCTTAAAATTTTTTAGAGGATCCGGACAAATCAGAGGATGATATGTCTGTTTCCAGTAAACCGCATGTTCTAATTTATCAAACGATTTAAAGTAGCGTTTGCCATTAAGGCATTTGGTTACGATGTAACAAGCAGGAATTTTATCCAGTTCTTTTTTTATTCCTGGATAGTTTGTTAAAGTTTTGTATCTTGCTTTTTTTGTTGTCATTTTAAATCACCTTCTTGAATCCATTGCAAGATTTCTTGAGGCAAGAAAAATAACAACCGTCCTTTTTTTCTAAACGGAATCTTCTTCTCTGATACCAGGTTATAAACATGTCCAATTGAACACTGTAAATATTCTGCAGTATCTTCTACTCGCCATATTTGACTGTTAAAGAGCAAATTTATATTACTACTACCAAACATGGTACCTTCTTGGCATGACCCAAAGCACTTATTTGCCGTGGGAGAACTTAAACCTTAAGTTCTGCTCTCGGGCGGGATGGCGAAGGGGATACTTATTCATCTTCCCTTTCTTTTTCTCTTTAGTATGTTTAAAGATAATAATTCAAAGTGCCTGAAGAACTTTTTTGGTTAAGTTACCAAATGTTTTCATGTTTTTTTAGCAGTGGACCTCCTTTTTAATTCTGTTTTTAATTCATTAACGTTATTGATCCAGTTCCATTTTTTTATTTTTTCAATATATGTCTTATGTGTTTCAATAAGTACATCAACAAACTCTTCTGACTCCACAAGATTCAAGATTATTTTGGTAATTTTATTTTGTGTGTCTTGATATAACTCGGGTCTGTTTGATGCTTTATTTACTTTTTTTTCGAAACCATTCCAAAAATGTTTACTTTTTTCAGACGGGTCAAGCTGAACACTGGCCCCGATAACTTCATCTGTAGAAATATTTAAAAAATTGGCAAGGCCTCTATACTTTTCTAATCCTGATGGAGTAGTTGGGTTTGGAACTTGTCGTAATGAAAACCAATTCGATAAATAACCAGGCGTAATATTTAATTTCTCTGCCAATTCACTTTTGGTTAAGTTATTCTTTTTCAGTTGTTCTTCTAGTATTTTTTTCAATTCTTTAATTTCCATATTTTATATATTTACAAAATATTTATGGATAAGAAAAGTTTTTTGTTGCTTTTATTCGTTTTTTTGTTTATGTTTTAGATGGAAACACATCATTTATAGATGCAGGAATGCATCTGTCATTTTATTCGGATAATTCAAATATTAACATTTTAATTTCACAATTCTATTGGAGATTCGGTGGATAAAGAACGCAAGGTTAAAAAGATTTTACAGCAAAGGCACGGCTCACTTCGGCGAGCAGCTAAAAACCTAAATTTTAGCTATTTTAGATTGAGTTCATTGTGCGGCGGTTACTACGAGCCAAATGAACATGATTTGAAAATGCTTGGTTTGAAAAAAGAAGATTTTAAAATTAAAAAATCTTAAGACCACGAAAATTTACTTAGAACGTTAGGGAGATAAATATTTCTTAGGAAGAGGTATATCCATATCAGAGGAGAGATTATGAAAAAAGACCGATTCAAACTATTAGTACCATCAAAATTTACTTTTAGAATCGGGAAGGTTGGAAAGTTGAATGTTTTTATATCTGTCAATAACTTTGAGGATAGCGACATTGATCTTACTCGGTATTTTTTAAGTGAAGCTTCTCAAGCAGTTGATGAGTTTCTTTTTTCAAAATTTAAAAAAAATCAAAGGGGAGATTATAATGAATAATTTTGTTCAAAAAAAGATTTACTTGTTTCGTAATTTTTTACTCAACAGAGAAGACGGAATGGTACCCATTAAAACTCACAATGGTAATTTTGCTCATTGCATAACGAAAAATATTGATAATTGCTTTCTTGCCCACCTGGGCGTAATCGATCAGAACAGTGCAGTTAAGGTTGAAAGTACGCGACAGTCAATTCCTACTGGCAATTTCTATCTTCCAGCCAGAATAGGCTTGTATGCTATTTCCGAAAATAATACTTCAAAGTGGATATGCCTTGATTTTGATGGAAAAGGACATAAAACACCTTTGGAAAATCCAGAGAAAGAGGCACTTGATCTGCAAAGAGAGTGTCAAAAAAAAGGGATACAATACTCATATTTGGAAAAATCAGCTAGTGGATATGGCTTTCATTTATGGATATTTTTTTCCAAACCAATTTCCAGCGAAAAAGCTTTTTTATTAGGCCGTGCTTTACTCCCTGAAAATGCAAATGTTATTGAAAACGAAAAAGTGATTCAAATTCCTGGAGTAAAAGCAATTGAGATTTTCCCCAAGCAAAAATTTATTCATAACGGTGGAGTTGGTAATTTTGTATGGGCACCTTGGTGGTTTAATAGCAAGTTAGGTGGAGGAGAATTTTTAAATATAAGTAATTTGATTGAATATGCACCAGATAAATTTGAAACTATCGATGAAAATTTTATTGATAAGATCATTTGTGAATATACAAAAGTTGAGAAAAAAGTTCCTGTTGTTACGCAAAAAAAAATTTTAAAAAATGATAAAGCTGATAACGAGTGCCGGGGTTCCTTTTTAAATATTATCAACTGTTGTCCGGCGCTAAAAAGGTTGTATTCGAAATGTTTAAAGGGATATGTTCCATCCCATTTTGAAGGATTCTCGTTATACAATCTCTCGCTGCATACCAAAGATGGCGAAGCTATCTTTTTAAAAGATATTCCAGGATGGCCGGCAACTGATGCAGATGTGAGGCAGCTTGAAAACTACAAATCAAAAGTCTATCTTCCTATCACTTGTCAAACTCTTCAAGACAATGGAATTTGCATAATTAACAAGGATCCTTTGTTTAGCAAACGCTGTTTTGGAAAAAATCCTCCGCTAATTAAAGAGGAAGGAAAATTAAAACCAGACCCACAGTACCCAGATAAAAAACTTTGGTCCGAACAATCGCCCATCAGGTTCGCTTTGGGGGCCAAGCACGTTTTTAGGAAGAAAAAAAGTATAAGTGACATACTAAATCATAGTAAGGAGAGATTATGACACCTCAAGATATTAATCTCGATGAAATTCAAACCACCCTAGAGGAAATTGCTCTTATAGCAAATGAAGTAGAAGCAGAAATAGCACTTAAAGTATTATCTCTTGAGAAAGGTGTTGGAATAAGGGTTTTAAAAAAAGAATTGAAGAAAATAAAATATAAAATTAGCCAAAAAATTCAAAACGCCACTTATGATGAGAATCTTATTTCGGAACTACAGGAAAATTTTTTAAATAATCAGAAAAAAGGTGGAATTCTTCCTCCCAATTATGAGTTTTGCGACCGCGGGATCATAAAAAAAAGGATTGATTTAGCCACTAATTTGGAGGAAATAACATTAGTCAGTCGAACGAAAATGTTAATCACTGGGTATACGATTAATATCAAAACGGGTGATCATGGCAGCATATTGAAATATCAAAGCTATCATAGTGGTCTCAACTTCAAGGAAATCATGCTCCCGAATGAAACATTGTCGTCTACGCAAAAGATATTACAACTTTCACGATTTGGGATCAGTGTCACCAGTAAGCTGGCACCTGAAATCGTAGATTATCTTGATGCTCAAAAAAGTGCTAGCAAAGTATATTTGATTCAGGCTTATTTAGTACCCAATACAGGTTGGTTTAAATATAAAATCGTCGGTTTTGCTTTGGGATCAAAGATTATCCTTCCGTCTGGTTGTGATCTATGTTTCAAGAGAGATATTCCCGAAGCTCAGAGTGAACTCGTTAAAGCAATTACACAGAAAGGAAAGTTTGAAGTTTGGGTCTATGCCATTAAACGAATCAAAAAATATAAAATAGTGCTTTTTACAATAGGAGTTTTTTTGTGCGGATCATTGCTTGAGATTCTTAACGTACCAAATTTTATTTTTCACCTTTTTTCTAATTCAACTTGTGGTAAAACTTCGGCATTTATTATTGCTTTATCGTTTATTGGAAGACCGACAAAAGATGGTCTTTTAACGGGGTGGAATACCTCAATCACAGGCGTGGAAGGAAGAGCAAACGCTTTTAACTCCATGGTTTTTGTTTGCGATGATTCGGCTCAATCTCCTAACGAAAAAACAGTTTCCTCAATTATCTATATGCTTGCTAATGGTCGCGGTAAGGAGAGGGGGACCCCTGACGGTTCATCTAAACCAAGTTGTACATTCCATGGCCCTGCAGCTTCAAATGGTGAAAAAACGTTAAGTAATTCAAGCGCATTGATGGGAGAAATGGTCAGGTGTCTAGAGTCTTGTAGGGAAATATTTCCTGGCGTTACCAACGAATTTATCGATGAAGTTATTAACGATGTATCTCATAATTATGGCTTTGCTTATGAAAAATATATTCAGTATTTGGTGGAAAATGTTAACGATGAATCAAAGTTGTCTGAAATTAGAAATCAATTCGACAGTATCTTAGAAAGCTTGTCAAAAAATGAGAGATGTAAATTTCTTAAAAGAACATTACCTAGTTTTGCAGTTATAAAACTTGCTTTAATAATTATTACCCAAATAATACCAGAACTTGAAATTTCACAGAGTGAGATTGATGATTGTATCGAAGCGGTTATTGAGGAACAGAGGAATAAATTAAAACCTGAAGCTAATATTGACAAGAGAGCTTTGGCGTATGTTTGGGAGCAGATTTTGGCCGATCAGAGAAGATTTACAAATGACGATGTCGAAAGATGGGGTGCAAAAGTTACTCGCCGCCAAGCTGATGATTCTGAAAGCACCGAGGGGTATGGCCTTATCCCTTCAAAGTTGGAAAAAATTTTAAAAGAAGGCGGATACCAGTTTCGGTCGTGCGTTCATTATTTTAAGAGTAACGGCTGGGTTTGGCTTAATAATGATCAGCTGTGGACATTTAAAATTGATGGCCACAGTATCCGTGGTTACGTTTTTGATATTAAAAAAGCGGAAGATGCTGGAATTATTTGTTCTGAAATAAAAGAAGAAAATGATGATGTCAAATTTCCTGGTTATAAAAATGTTGTTCAAAACGATAATATTTCGGAGGAAGGGCAGACATGTCTGTCGTTGCATAGAAAAGTTGGAGGTAACTGAAATGCAACCCGCTAACCAACTATTAATATTAAGAAATGAAAGAAGAAAGTGGGAGTGTTACAAAGTTACAAATATATTTATAGATATAAATAATAATTTATCAATTGCTCCATTCTTTTTAAAAATTTTAATTATTGGCTCATCTCTTGTTATCAGTAATCGTAACTTTGCAACTTTATTTAATATGCAAAGAGTAAATATTATTAACGATTCCATCAAGGAGGACTATTTATGGAATGCTTAATGAATCAAAAAAGGTTTCCGGTATCGTTGACAGCAATTTTACCATATCAAGAAAGAGAGAGGTTGAAAATGATTAGTTATCAAAAGTATGGCGACGAAGCTCGTTGGCATCGCTTTATGGATCAAATGTTTGATAGTGTTGTCCCCGAAAATCTCCGTTTTTATATTCCCAGTGTTCATCCGTCTTTTGAAGAATATCAAAGATGGCTAAAAGATTTTCCTGGCTGGTCTTATGGTTCAATGGGACCAAGACGTTCAAAGCAAATCCCTCCGTTAAATGGTAATGGTTATCCTTTTAACAAATACTTAATGAGGCTTATTAAACTCTGCGGTGATGAATATATTGTTTATTATAACTGACATGATTCGAACTACCAAATAAGGATCGGAACGTACAGCTACCCTTGTTTTATCCAAATTAGAATAAAATATTACTGTCAAAAGAATATATGCTTCAACTCTTTGCTCCGAATTTAATGGTTGGGATAACAACAAGAATTTTTCCGATAAAATACAAAAAAGCTATCGGGCAGACAATTGTCGTCACAGCTAATTATTTCGATAATTGAGAAAATAAAGCTCGTGAAAAATTCTCCGAGCCAAGTTTATTCTCAAGAATCTTCAGAAAAAGATCTCTATATGTTTCACCCCTTTTGTCGGTTTTTCCCGTATCATTATATTTAGTCGTGTCACACTTCTCGGAGATGTTATCTACGAGATGTGCCCTACACATCAAAGGGCGATCTTTATAAATAGTACACTCATCTTTTTTTAAAAAAATACATTTGCGGGTTTTGAAACTTAAATCATACCAATTATTCAGACCATCTTTCTGCTTCTCGATTGTGTCTCTCATTTGGTAGATTTTCTTATTATGTTTTCCTTGTATTAAATCTATCTCACCACTAAAAACAATCACAGGAATAAAGCAACAGTGAGAACATTTCTTTTTGCATGACACCTTTTTTTCTTTTATGCTAATTTGATTTCTTTTGTCGATATATGTTCTTGCATACTCTATTATCTCTTTGTTATCTTTGAATCTTTTTAACTTTTTCTCAAGTTTTTGTTGAGCTTCTTTAATATTTTTTATGTCACATTTCATTGTTTATTACTCTCCAGCGTCTATCTTTTTTATCGAGGTCAGTTTTCCATGGCCCTTGGGAACCAACCCTTCGTCTCTCATCCATTTTAATGCCTTAATCAAGCGGTTTGTGGAAAATCTTGTTTTCCTTTCATGCCAATTTTTTAAAAATTCCTTTATAATTAATTCATCAGAAATATTTTTATCATCAATAATTAGATCATTCCAACAAGCATAGAGTGTGGCTGCGATTTCACATTGAGCCGTGTCTAACTTCCTGAAATGCTCAATAATCTTCTTTATTCCATCTAGATGATCTCCAAGTATTTCTTGTGCCCTTGATACCATTACAGACAAATTCTTTCGGGGTTTGTACCTAACAATATCATTTTTATTTTCTGATTCAAAATAATCATGTCGACGAGCGAGTGCCTCTATTCCGATTTGAGGATTATATAGAAGTCGTTGATCCAAGGGACCGGCTGCCTCTCGACAATACTCTGCTTTTAAATCTAAGGACTCTCCTACATCGGCAAGATAAAACAACTTTGCAAACTTGGTTCTTCCAAAATATTTGTCCTTTTTTAACTCATCAACTATTACACTTGCTAAAGCCAACCGCTTTTCCAAGATGTGATCAAACTTAGTTTTAGGATTAAATAATTGACTCACCGCCTCAACGTTGACAGATTCGCTACTCCGACCAAAATAATTAAACCCATCTTTCGAAACCAAAAACTCATAAAATTCTTCTTTGGTTTGTTTTAGCAGTTCTTGCATTTTCCCATATGCTTGAAGGAGTTCGACGTTTTGAGTTTCGTTGGCAAAATCTTTTATTTGAACTATTCCTGCCCCTATCGTCAGTACGCCTCTACTAACCCAGTAAGGCCGTTCATATTGGGCAGTAATTGATTTTCGTTCTTTAAAAATCTTTTTCCATGTAATAAACAACTGATTAACCGTTGCCACAAGCATAAAAGGAGTTGAATCATTTTTATTACTAAATTGCTTTGCCATTACTTGGGACCAAAATGAATCGCGATTCAATGGAGTCATAGGATTGGGAACAAAAATTTCAGGAACACTATTGATTGGATTATTTGCGGGAAAAACTGTCTCAACACATTCATTTTCTGCAAAGCCTATGGCCCAAGCAAAATCAAGTAATTTTGAAGTTTTTTTAACAGAATCACATATGGGGGCCCAGAGTTCCTCAGCATCAACCCACATAGGATAACCCACATGAGCAAAGGTTCTACTCAAAGCAAACCATTGAAAGGTCCTTCTTGCTGATTCTATGTCCTGGGCGCAATATCCTCGATTGTCAGGCGGTCCAGAAAAACATCTTATTGCCCTGACTCTCATAAATCTTGCATCGAGATGAAACCAAGGGGCATTCAATATGCCTTTTTTTATTCGGCAAGGAGTAAGATCATCCATAAACCCAACGAGGCATCCATCGTTTTCGCCATAGATTTTTTTATTATTTCGCCGGGGATCGTTAAGCGGCAAGCCTCCATCACTCGCAATATTGTTTTCCCCTCCAATTCTAAGTTTCGTTTTTCCACTTTTATCTTTTTTCCCTTTCCTTCGATCTCGTTTAAAATCAACCATCGGTTGATTTACCCATTCTTTAATTCCGGTCATTTTCATGCCAATCATAATCTTAGCACTTTTTACGTTTTTAAATATCGCTGTACATTGCTTATCCAATTCATCGATATCACCCCACTGCAAACAACTTAAATCTTTTTTTGACATCCACGTGAGGTCTACAAGGGGTATGGGTCTCTCAGCATCTAAATTCCCTTGTTCTCCTCGATATTTCCATACAGTAAACGCAACTGGAAATTTACCTTTGACATCAAAGAATTCCTTTCCATTAACTAAAATTCCACCAACGTCTTCAAATGAACCAAGTATCTCTCGTCGAATTTGTTGAAATACTGGCCGTTTTGTTAACCATGCTGCTTTCGTAAAAAGTAGTAATATTGATTCCCCTGGTAAGCCGCTATCAGCGGCACTTTTGCAAATTTGTTTCATCTGTCCTAGAAAACAACAATAACGTTCTGAACTAGCATCCTTCCCCGTAATTTCAGTTATGCTTTGATCAACGTCATAAGTTATTGAATCAGCCGTTTGATCGTCATCACTTCGATAAGGAGGATTACAAAGAAACGCTATTGGCTTGTCTGGTTTCAATCCTTTTTCATGCAAGTATTCTTTTAGAGTACTTAAATATTCCGATGCCGATTTATCTAAAAAGTTAAGTCCTTTGTTTTCACTAATTCTAGGTACAACCGTAAATTTCCCGTTGTGCCATTGGTCTCCCTTCATTCGTTGTTCTACGGCATACAATAATTCTGGCTCTATTTCGCTGACAACTTTATGCCTTAACTCTAGAGGCGAACGCCAGTTTGTTACCAAGTTACCACTTCCACACGCAGGATCAATCACAAGATAATTTTTTCCAAGATCCGGAATGTGTTTTTTTACGAACCACATTACAAATTTTGATAGGTCTAGATCAGTAAAAAAGATACCGTTTTTAATTCTAAAATCTTTATCAACACAATCTAATGCTTCATCATAACGAGAGAAAAAATCATCTCTATTTTCATCTTCTTCTATGTGGATATAATGGCTTTCAATAAAATCTTTAAACTGTTCAGTTTTGACAGGATTTAAATTTGTAATAGTCGATCCACCTAACGTCGCCTCTTTATCATTTCTTTGATTAAGTATTAGAGTGGAATTTTCGTCCCATGGACCATACAACATACTATAGAAAGCGCGAACAGTTTTTATAGGTTGTGATGGATCAAAGAACTGCTTCATTCGATTGAGTATCTGCGTGAAATTTTTCGTTGTGATCTTTTGCCGCACCCTTTTCCCTGCTTTAACCACCTGTTCAAAAGACTTGAATTTTGAAATGATCAGTGATTCATTGTGAGAAAAAAGATCACCAATCAATTCGCCTGCATCCCAGATAGTTAATCTAAGGATTTGATTTTTTCTCGAAGAATATTTTTGGGCAAATTTTTTCCCAACTGAGTTAGGTGCTCCTCTTGCAGATTTAATGTCCTCTACAATATCCTGAGGCAATGTTGAAATATCCCAAACAGATAAAAATTTCTCAGCTGCTACAATTATTAAAGAAAAATTCAATCCTTGATTTCTATACGCTAAGCCTTGAAGTAATCCACTAAACCACTCCGTAGTTTTTCCCTTTAACTCTAATACAAAATGGCCAGGAACATACCCATCAGATCGTTTGGCATCGGTTTGTCTCGTAAATCCTTGTTCTCCGTAAACCTTTCTAAAATAACTTAATGCCATATCCTCATTTGCTTTTTCAGAAGGACTTTTCAGATAATTCACTATGTCCTTTATATGAGAAGGGATTTTTTTTGTCATTACGGTAGCCCCATCAAATAAAATATCTTATAAATTCATTTTATTACCAGACGCTAACAAAGTAAGATGGTTAAATTTTCCGACATAATCTCAAATGTTCCTTATGATCATAAAATTATCCGACAATAATACTTTGGGCCCCTATACAAACACCTTGCTCACAAGCTTTATCTTTTAATAATAAAGTAAGGGGCCACGCAAAAAATGGACCCTTGCAAAATGAAAGATAAAATTCAAACTTTTTCCACCAAATCCTCTTCCTCTCTTGAATCAGGCGTCGCATACCTTCCAATATAAGCAAGTGATGAATGTCCTAACCGCTGAGCTGCAAATGAATCTCCTTTCAGTTGTCGAACATTATAGGCGTGGCGATGTCTGAACTTGTGAGGAGTGACCTGAATTTTTTCCTGTGATCCCAATCGAACATTAGTTATACCGGAAATACGGTGGAGTGCTTTTCCAATACCATTTCGACTAAGCTGTTTCCCATAACGGTTGGTGAATAAATAATCACTCAAATCAGTACGATGAACACTAATGTATTCATTTATTAGTTCGCAACACTCTTTGCTAATTCTCACATCACGAATCTTCCCTCCTTTGCAACGAATCTCTACTAACTTTTTTCCTTTGTCTTGAAACTGCCAAAGCTTCAGTCCCAGAATTTCATGGATACGAAGGCCAGAATTATTTAATAAGGCCATAATCGTTTTGTTTCTAAAATTCTGTGAATGTTCACTCTGTTGGCCGTTTGTTAAAACATCGGATGTTTTCATAAGACGATGATAGGAAAGATCATCAATTCGTTTAGGTTTTAAAGGTAGGGGTTGAAGTTCCTTAATTTTTCTACATGGGTCATTATTAATAATACCTATGTCTCGTAACCAACGACCAAAAGCTCGGACTGTGGCCAATATACGATTCACTGACGCCGGAGCATATCCCTGCTTGATTAACTCATCTACAAAGAGTTTGCTATCTCGTAAGTGCCACTCACTTGCATTAAAATTATTGTTGATCCCGTGAAAAAACAAAAGAAATTTTTGCAAGTCTTCCCGTTTGGCCTTTATTGTTAGGAGTGACAAACCCATCACTTCTTCTTCAAAATATCGCTTAAGTAAAGTCTGAAAATTCTTATGCGAACCAAAATCATCCACTTTTTCCACAGATTTAACAGGTAAATCGCTAGGAATAATGCTTGTTTGGTTGGGATAATGGCTATTATCCGAACCACAAGAGTTTTTTAAAAAATCAATTTTCATTGCATATCCTTTGTTGTTGTTGTTGTCGTTGTCGTTGTTGTGTTAACCAAACTTATGATAATTTTTGAAAGGTTTAGGTTGTCGATTAGGACAACCCAAATCCTAATTAATTTGACCAGCTTCTATAGGAAATCACATTCCCAGATGATCCCTCTTCCTGTAATTTTTGTTTTAGTTCGTTAATAATTTCTCTTTCTTCATCCATCATGCCTTTATATCCAGGTAATTCGTGAGCAAAATCTTCATAGACAACTTCCACGCTGGATAAATCAAAGTCCAAACCTGATTGCCTAAAGGCCTTTTTGAAAAGCTTGATACTTTTATTTTTAAGAGCAAATGCAACTTTGAACCCATCAAGATAATCAATAGGGCAATGTCCATGGCCAAAATTTACTCTTTCATCTAGGAGCTCGTACAGAATCTCGGCCCTCTCTTTAATTAATTCGTAATTGTTCATGTATCCCCCTTATGAGGTGAAGTAATTGCTTCCCTTATAGTATTTGTTCCCCTCTACTTTTTGATTATTAATATTAAATACCGGTATTCCAGGCAAAGCTCCCTCCTTTAGCATTCTAATCACAGTGCCTGCTGACACTAGGCCGATACCCACAATTGTTGTTAAATTTCCAAGTAGTAAGAACTTATCGCTCGTTTCTAAAGCAATAAAATTCTTAAAAAAACTTCCATTTAAATCTGAATTTTCCAAAAGTTCCTCCATGTAATTGTATTTTAAAATTAAAAATAAAGACGATTTTGTCTATATCTAGATTACTTATGACATGTTTCGCGTATTTTTTTTATTCAACTATATTTTTGATATCAAATTAAAAAACACAAATAGGTCTGGGTATAAGTAATAATGAAAGCTAAATGGCTTTTATCTGCTGAAATAATTTCGTTTCAGCAAATTTATTTTTATAAAGGAGAATTAAATTTATGGAGAATCTTAAGAACACCACAACAGAGTCGAAAAAGAAAAGAAGTGAAGTCAAGTCAGCTTTAAAGGATGCTGCTATTCAAGGAGTTTATTTATTCCTAACCGGATTCGTAATCGCAGCGGGGCAGTCCGCCTTCGGATCTATTTCTCATAAGCTTGCGCTGAGAAACATCAAAACATCAGAAAATATCATTCCACTAAGAAAAACTGCCTAAACACACATTTAAATCAATTCCCTCGGAATC
>Ga0208375_1001262_pt1 | contig 29748 bp, 32 predicted proteins | sample RifOxyD1_FD_184038 | JGI IMG/M metagenome (GOLD analysis project Ga0208375, IMG submission 184038) | Soil microbial communities from Rifle, Colorado - Rifle Oxygen_injection D1 (SPAdes) | ecosystem: Environmental > Terrestrial > Deep subsurface > Rock core/Sediment | place: Rifle, Colorado...
TTCCGTGAAAGCAGAGGGAGATCTATCCAAAGCGTTTATTGAAATAAAAAATGATGAGTCAACTACCATAAAAACTGATTCCGCAGATAAACTCAAAGCAAAGTATTCATTGGAATATTTGAAGAAAATGATCGCTGGCGGGAAATTAAGCGATACGGTTTCGTTGTATTTTAATACTGATTATCCATTGAAGTTGGAATATAAAGTAACAGACAGGCTGTTATTAAGTTTCATTCTGGCTCCAAGGGTGGATAATGATTAAAGAATGCTTATTATTCTATGTGTTTAATAACCTATTTGTGCCACTATACAGTGGTATTAAAAGAAATGTTTATAAAACTGGCCTCTTTTTCTCATTAAAATGTTATACGACGAATATAAAGGATGTATCGTAAGAATAGCACTAAATCAAGCGGCATGTCAAGGTCTTGATTATGTTGGAAGAGTCAAGGCGACAGACAATGACTTCCTTAAGTTAGGTTATTATGCAAGGGTGGACTACCGGGTTAGTGGACTTGAACGGGCCGTAGAGGAAATAAAAAACAAAGAGAGCGGCCGCAGAAAAAAAAAGATGGACCATGGAGAATTGATAAACAAGCTTATTATCGCCACAATAAAACTTATAGAATAAATCTATTTAAGTTTCCAAAAAAATACCTTTTTTATATTAAAGGACTTGTTTTCCACGCCTTGGCGACCGCGGCAGCCACGGCCGGAACAACGGATTTGTCAAGCGGATTGGGTAAAATCATATCTTTTGTAGGAATTTTAACTAAGTTGGCTAAAGCATTGACGGCAGCAAGTTTCATTTGTTCTGTGATTTTGGAAGCGCGGCTATCTAATGCTCCGCGGAAAATGCCGGGAAAAGCCAGAACGTTATTCACTTGATTAGGATAATCAGAACGGCCCGTGGCGACAACGGCGGCACCCGCAGCATGGGCATCCTCCGGCAGGATTTCCGGATCAGGATTGGCCATCGCAAAAATAATCGGATGGGCGTTCATTGATTTTACCATCTCTCGAGAAACAAGATTTTTCACGGAAACGCCAATAAAAAGATCAGCTCCTTTCAAGGCATCAGCAAGGGAACCTTGTTGCTTATTCGTGTTGGTGATACGCACAAGTTCTTGTTTGTTGGCATCGAGAGACAGACGGCCTTCATATAATATGCCCTTGCTGTCGCAGAGGACGATATTTTTGGGCGAAACACCACTCGTAAGCAATAATTTGGTAATGGCGGTGCCTGCCGCACCCGCTCCCTGAAGAACCACGCGGATAGCCTGTATCTTCTTGTTAACAACTTTCAAGGCATTCATGACCCCGGCAAGAACGACCACGGCCGTGCCGTGCTGGTCATCATGCATCACGGGAATACCTAAATCCTGCAGGCGTGATTCAACCTCAAAACATTCAGGGGCTTTGAAATCTTCAAGATTAATGCCGCCAAAAACCGGAGCGATATTCTTTACGGTTTCAACTGTTAATTCAATATCTTGTGAAGCCAGGCATATAGGAAAAGCATCAATGTCGGCAAATTCTTTGAATAAAATACATTTCCCTTCCATTACTGGAAGAGCCGCGGCTGCGCCAATATTCCCCAAGCCAAGGACCGCAGAACCGTCCGAGATAACGGCAACCGAATTATGTTTTAGCGTCAGATCGTACACGGCATCGGGATTCTTAAAAATCTCTCTGCAGGGTTCCGCAACACCTGGTGTATACGCGAGAGAGAGGTCGTGCTTTGTTTTCAAAGGGACTTTTGATTCTACCTTTAATTTTCCTTGCATTTTTTTATGAAGTTGCAAAGATTCTTCGTAATAATTTACCATACGTTTTAAATTCTTAAGAAAACTATATAAAGTTTTAGTTCTTGGATTCAGATGGCGCACTTTCTTTGGCATCAAAAAGATAGAACAGCTTTGCTAAGATATTATTTTTCAGTTTTGATTGTACTTTTGTGTCCATGCTCCATTGGTCTTTTCCATGCAAAAACAAAGAAAAAGTTGCCACTGCTATGCCAAAATCCCGGATGGCGACATCATTGTACCCTAAGGAAAAGGCGATGATGAGCACATGCACAAATAACAGTAACGCTGCCCATCTGGTGAACAATCCTAACAACAACAAAAACCCAAAAATCGTTTCAAATAAGCTTGATAACAAGATAATTGTTGCGGGTGGAACTGGCAGGGTGGAAGCCCATTGGGGCAAATACCCCATGAGTAGTGTGGGATCAACTAATTGACTTATGCCAAACCACAGAAAAAGAAGAGCCAGACCCATTTGTAATACCAGCGGAGCGTATTTTTCTTTCATTTTCTGAGGGAATGTATTGTTTTTTATAATTTATTCGGTTTAAAAAAATGTACACCAATACTTTTTAATGATAAACTTTAAACAAGAATACACAAATATTAATAAAACAATAAATCTTCTTAATTAAAATGAATAATAAAAAAATAGGAGTATCATTACTCGTGTTAAGTGTTATTCTTCTCATCATTTTCGTTGTTATTATCCGGGTTCTTAATCAAGAAATTGAAGCGCTGGGGTGTTTTGAACGGCCTGGATGCCAAACAATTGAAACTTCATTAACAATCGTCCATTTCGCTTTCGGGGTATTTGGCTTTCTCTTTGCCTTAAGTTTTTACCTTTTCTTCTTCAGCAAAGGAGATGAAGCGATCGTCCAGCGTTTAGAAAACGATTCCCTCCGCAATTTAGAGAAAGAAAAATTATCTATTCTTCTCAAAGGGTTGGATGAATTTGAAAAAGAAGTCATAACGGCTGTTCGCGAACAAGAAGGAATTACCCAAAATACGCTTCGATTGCGGGTTGATATGTCTAAAGCAAAATTAAGTCAAGTTCTCGGAAATTTAGAAAAAAAAGGATTAATAAAGAGAGAAAAGGAAAGAAAAACATTCGCTGTCTATCTAAGAGAAAAATTGTAGCTGTGAACGGTAAAACCCAAGAATTTTCATGATTTGGCATTTAAAACGTGTTGTGTTTCTACCCAAAAGATAAATAAATAAAACTACTTTTCATAACCAAAAAGACCGGAGGATTTAACTATGGAGGAACATCAAAAAATGGAAGAACATCAAAAACAAACATCAGATCATCCAAAGAAGAAAGATAATTCTGATCGATTCTGGAAAATTACCACCGGAGTTGTAATCGTATTACTCGCTTTTTTCATGTTTAAAGAAGGGTATTTTGGAAACGGGAGTAATAATAATGCCGCGACGGGACAAGCCGTCGCTGCCCCGGACGCGCCATCTCCTACAGTGAACATGAAAGCATTGCTTGATGATGACACGGTAAAAGGAGATCTAGATGCGCCCGTGACCATTATCGAATGGAGCGACTTTGAATGTCCTTTCTGTGGACGGTTCTACACAGACACATTATCATTAATTGAAAAAGAATACATTGATACGGGAAAGGTAAAACTAGTCTATCGTGACTTCCCTCTCAGTTTCCATGCCAATGCCCAGAAAGCGGCGGAAGCGGCGGAATGCGCAGGAGAACAAGGAAAATATTGGGAAATGCATGACAAACTGTTTGAAAACGGCGTCAGCGGCGGGGTAACTTCGTTCAAGCAATACGCAAATGATCTTGGCTTGAAGACAACTGAATTTAACAAATGCCTTGATTCAGGACAAATGGCCTCAGAAGTGCGCAAGGATTTCGCGGATGGTTCCGCGGCAGGAATCCAAGGGACGCCTGGTTTTCTGGTTAATGGACAATTGATAAGCGGTGCGCAGCCGTTCAGTGTCTTTAAACAAGTGATTGACAGTGCGTTGAATTAAATAATTTTTTTTTTATTTTTTATTTGATTTAAACTATGGACCCATTGCACAAGATCGGAGCGGCACTGCAAGAAGTGTATAAAAGAAGAAAGTATTATTTCTTCACGATTTTCTTCTCATTAACCATCTTTTCTCTGAATCCACTCTCCCAAAATTATTCCCTCCTCACGACAAACTTTTCTCTCTCATTAGCTTGGTCGCTCATTATCGCTTCTCCCTGGACTACATCGCTGTACGCATTCAGTATTCTCATCCTCCTTTCATTGTTAGCTGGTATTGTATTATCCCTCAGTATTTTCCTTGTCAAGAAACAGATTAAGTCTGGAATTGGTGTGGGGATTTCAGGTATTGTTGTAGGATTGCTTGCTCCGGCCTGCCCGGCATGTGCTTTTGGATTACTCAGTATTTTAGGTTTGGGAAGTTTTCTTGCACTACTCCCTTTTAAAGGAGCAGAGCTGGGAATTATGGGAATAATCCTTCTTGTTCTATCTATCTATTACTTATCAAACAAAATTACGGCAACGGTATGTCCGATTAGAAAGAAATAAGTACAAGAAAGAAGTGATTTTTTACTGGAGAGGGCATCCTGCCAATATACTTAACTGTTCAAGTTGCAGTTCACCGGACTTGCGAGTGCCATCCGCAAATTCCCAAGTAGGATACCCTTCAATCCCGGCCTGTTTACAAATTTCCGTTTGACCATTACCTCCGGGCAAGGAACATTCCACATAATTCATGTATTTCCAGCTGCCGCCAAACAACTCTTTTTGATTCTGACAGTGGCCGCACCAATAAGCTCCGTACATGGTTGTCCCCTTCTCAGTTAAACATTGCGCAAAAGTGTCATATTGAGAACTATTATTTCTCGTGAAGCCAACAATAACAATAACCAGAACAATGATAATGAGGCCCATCCACGTTGTTTTTTTCATTATTTTATTTATTTGGCCCTTCTTTTTATTAATGTTTTTGTTATTAAGCTGGATTACACTTACCTTAGATGTGAACCGACAAACAAAAGAAGAGTATTGACAAACAAGAGAACAGTTATGCCTGCGGAAATAAGGCAATAAAAACAATAATCGCGCAAGATGAAAAATTGGATTAAAACAAGGAGCAGTGAAACGAGTAGTGCTCCGGCGGCAGCAAGGAGCTGATAAAGATAAAGCGTGGTTACAGGAGTGAGAGGAGGAAGGGCATAGATCATCGAGAAAAGCATTCCCGTAAAAAAGAGCAGACCAAGAACTTCATTCCTGATCCCAAAAATACGGGACCATTTGCTTTCTGTCACCTTGCTGCAATCATGATCTAAAGGGCAGACCAGTGGTTTTTTCTGCCGATGTTTCCATGCCAGATACCCTGAATTGATTGCCCCGACCAGGGAAAGAACAAAGAACGATGACGTTAAAGGGATGTTTACGATGCTCTTCTCCTCCGTTTCTCTTTTTGAGGTGCATTCTTTTTTCCAGATAACTTTTCTCTTTGTAAAATAGCTAACCCCACCGCTGCAAACAGGATCGCCACATCACGAAAGACAATATCCAGTCCCTGAATATTAACCGCAGTAATTAAAAAAAGAGTTGCCGCAGCAACGATGGCCGCTTCTTTCGCTTTCCATGCCGATAATAACCATAACGCAAGCAAGATTTCATATATTGAAAACGCAAATAAAAGAATGGTCACGGGAAGATTTTGCTGCACCCATAACGGAAAAAAACCAATCCACGCCGATGGATCAAGAAACGAAGAGAGAGCGGCATAGAGAAAGACCACAGCTAGCCCGATACGTAAAAAGAATGACGCAAGTTTGACGTTGCTCATTTTACAATCAGGGTTCCTCGCATTCCGCTATGCCCCGTTCCGCAAAACACGGAACAGAAGAAGCTAAACGTTCCTGTTTTATCAGCAACAAATTCCACTGCAATTGTTTTTCCCGGCTGGAGCTGCGCATTTACTCCAAACTCCGGCAGGTTAAAACCATGCGTAACATCCTCGCTGGTGATCGTTAATTTTACGGTATCGCCTTTGTTCACCGTTATTGACGAGGGTGTGAACTCCCAGCGTTTGGCGGTCATGGCGAACTCTTTCACTGTAGATTTCTCTGCAGTTTCGGGAGATGATTCTTCTACAGCTGTTTCTTCAGTTGGTTCAGATACTTTTTCAACGGGAACAGCTGCTTCTGATTCTCCTATTTGTTCTGTTTGGTCGATAGAAGAAGGACTGGATTTTTCCGTAGGCGCAGTTTTTTCAACGGCTACCTCTGTTGTGCAGCCCACCACCAAGACAGATAAAATAATTAATAACAGGACTATTGTTTTCTTCATAATATCACCTCATCAAAAAAGAAGAAGTTATGTTTATATTTAAAGATTGCTCTTAAGAACTTTTTCCCGCAGCTTGGTGCTTTTATGGATTGTCGGTTTATAGGGCTGCAGGCGCATAATTTCTGGATGCAATTCCAGGGAAGCTAGTTTTTCCGCAATATCCTTTTCACGTACCTGATGATCGTACCCTAAACAAATTACGTCCGGCTTTTTATCTTGGATAATGTGGAAATGGTCATCAGGATAGCCAAGAACGGCTTCATCCACAATCTTAAGGCTTTGGATCAATTTCAACCGTTCCTTTTCCGTGAAAATCGTTTCCTTCCGCTGCTGTTGTTTTGTTGCGTCCCGGGCAATGACCACGATCAAATAATCACCGTGCTCTTTCGCCTGTTCTAAATAATGAAGATGCCCCAAATGCAACAAATCAAAGGTGCCAAAGCACATTACTTTCTTCATTTGTTTCATTTTTCAACCAGCCTTGCTTCTTCAATTATTAATCTTCCGGAATGCGCCGAGCCCATTCTTTTTTTTGTTTGAGTTAATTCTATTTTTTTCATAAACAAAGGACAATCCAATACTAAAGACTCAAATTCCCCTCCTTCTCCACTAACATTAATTTTATTTTTCCCATGCAGTTTTTCTAAATCTGCAATCATTTGCTCATCAATTTTCCGACCAAGCCACTGCTCATCAAACCCATCAGCGGCGATGGCTGTTATAATCGCTTCAAAACCGTTTTGAACAATCTCTTTCATATGCTGCTCTTGCGGTTTGTGCCACAACGGAGAAAATATTTTTAATCCCAAATGGTCGCATATTTTTTCAATCCGATCGCGCTGGTAGGTAGAAAAGAGAGCGCCGCTCACGACCCCTTCGATTTTATACTCATCCTTTGCTTTCCGTAGGGCTTTTTCCAAATCCTGCAGTTCTTCTTCTTTTTTTCCTGCCGTTTCTTGTACAACTAAAGGCAGACCCATTGCTTCCGCCTGCAATTGTACCAATTCTGTTCCCGCCGTTTGGAACATGTAGGAATCCTGATTGTGCGATCTTAATGTTATAAGGCAGGTTAACTCATAATTCTGTTTTTTCATGATGTAGGCAGCGGAGGTGGAATCCTTGCCCGATGAGAATAACACCCCCAATTTCACATTATGCGTCGGGTAGAACATGCGTAAGTAGGCTGATTTTGACGGAAAGTTGTTTTGTTTTGCTAATTTTCCCAAGGCCTGATCAATCTTAGAGCCATATTGCGCGGCCGTTTTTTTACGAAGCGCGAATTCTTCTGGAATCAGTTTTTGGATGGCAATTTCCCTCAGGACATATTTGGTGATGGTTCCTTTTATTTTATATTGCCCGGGAATCTTAAGCGCATAGGCAACCAGCGCCCGATCCAAAAAAGGAAGACGTAATTCAAGATTATTGTCCATGGTGATAACATCATCCCTGTACAAATCCCGTTCATACATCTTCAACAGTCCGGAAACGCATTCTTGATTGATATTGGCAGATTGCTTATGCCGCTCATAGCCCGCAAAGATCTCCTCGCTGCCGAGACCGGAGAAAATTACTTTACACCCGTCTTCTTTTGCCAGTTCACAGGCAAGGTAAAAAGTGAGGGCAACTCCTACTTTCACAACATTGGAATCTTCAATTAACGGAACAATTTTTTGAAGGTAGTGAGGGATCTCTTCTTGTTTTATTTTTTTAATTTTAAGTTTGAGACCTAATTCTTCCGCCACTTTTTGTGCAGACACCAAGTCAGAAGGTTCTTGAGCATCCGTATCCAGAACAGCAGTGTAACACGTGAAATCGTATCCTCTATCTTTGAAATATTTTGCGAGATAAGTAGAATCAAGGCCTCCAGAAAATAAGAGGCCAAACTTTTTGTCAGGAATTCGCTTTTGAACGGCCTGATCAAGTAATCGTTGAGTTGTTTGTTTTATTTTTCCATAATCTTCTTCATGCTCAGGCACATATTCAAAAAAAGATCTTTTCTTCAGTTCAATTTTATGTTCATGGACATCATACACCAGAATACTTCTGGGGTTTAATTCCTGAATATCAATATACCCCAATTTTTCCAACACTTTCTTTTCAGAGGCAAAGGCAAAAGCATCAGCAGTGTGAACAAACCACAATGGTTTTTCGCCCAGAAGATCCCTGGCTAAGAAGAGTTGGTTGTCTTTGTAATAGGCAAAGGCAAACACGCCATCCAGCTTTTCAATATCATCCATGCCATATTTATCTAAAAAATGCAATAATAATTCGGCATCATTTTTGGCGCTGAAATGGTGTTGTTCATTTAACTCCTGCCAATTATAAATCTCGCAATTGGCCGTGAGAATTCCTTCCTTTTTGATTGGCTGAGGGATGTGGTTATTTATGGCGTGCAAGGTATGGCCAAGAGCATTTTTCTCAGCAAGTTTCAGAATATTTGATCCGTCTTTCCCCCTATTATGTAAGAGAGCGAGCGCTGTTTGTACTTGTACTTCCGCTTTAGGGTTATTGAATACGCCAATTATACCACACATAAGTGGTTATTTTAAGTAGTATTTTATAAAAGTTTAGAATAAATAAATTGGATGTAATGTGGATAGTTGCTAAAAAATAGCAAACCAATTTATTCCACTGATTTCTAAGAAACCCTATAACTCACTCAATGCAATTTCAATTTTCTCTACTATTCTCTTTGTATTCTCCAATAACTCTTTCAAGATGTTCTCATTGACAGCCGTTTCTGTTCCATATTGAAATTCTTCTCTGAGTGATTTTGCATCTTTTGAAGTCATTTGTTCTGTTGTTCTGATAAAAGCGATATCTTTCAGATCAAGATGTATCTTTTCTTCTTCTATCAAATATTCAACTGTATTTATCGTACATTCATGGTTCTTAGATTCATAACCAAGCTTGAAAAGTATTGCAAGCAACGCATGGTACATTGAATAATAAAATTGTGAAACACCCCAATCACTAAAGCCGCCTTTAATGTTATAATCAGCTGCGCGAAGATTGTGCTTTGCTTTATCGAGATGCTCTTGTGATAGTTTGTCATTCGGTTTAATTTTCCTCATTCTTGTTTCTTTTGCCAGGCACCAATCCATTTTTTGCTTATGAACTGACATTTTTCATGACCTCCAAAAATACAGATTCCCCTTTAAGCACAATCCCTTCTTTTATCAGGTTTATGACGGCCTCTTTCTTTTGTTTCAGCGCTTTTATTAAATCTTCCCGCTTCATAATTAATGGAACAACTGGCTTTGTTTTCACTTTAGATACTTCAAGACAAAAATTATTGACTTTTTTAACTTGATTGGTAATAAAGAGAACATCGACATCATTAAACTCTTTTCCCCTTAGAACAGAACCAAAAAGAACTAACATTTCTGCATCTTTAAATTTTATAATCTCATCAGCATATAACTTTGCATGCCCTTTAAGATTTCTCTTTTCTGCTAAAAGCAGGAGCTCACATAACTTTGTCGTTTCAGGATTCTCAAAATTCAGCTTATAATGAGAGGCATTGCTGATTTCATTCTTTATAATTAACTTATCTTTCTCAAGTTCTTTAAGAATTTTGAATGCACTCCCAACGCTAATTTTATTCAACTTAGCAATCTTATTAATGTTGTAGCCAAATTTTCCTATGTTCCTGAGCAGGAACACTATTACTATTGCGGTGTTTTTTGGTATCATCTTTCAATATAAGTGAATAATCATTCAATAATAATGAATATATATAAATGTTGTGTGTGTAATTTTGAAATCACTCCTTAATTCTGGAATTAAGATACGTTTCCAGGCAGATACACCTGTTTTAAAGTGTAGTCTAAGCGGTGAAATCGATGATGACGAATGGTATTTGAAAATTGCTGGCGAATCTCTAAAATGATCTTCTGAAGTTCTTCAATATCCAATACGAATAACTCAATCTCAAAATCAGGCCCGCCGATGGTGCGCATCCGATACACGATATGCGCATGCACTTTGGCAAACTCCTGCATCTCTTTCAATCGTGAAAGATCATGAAGATAAAAATCAACTTTATAGGATTGATACCCTGACTGTTTGAGATCAACCAACGCATAATAACCCAGAATAATCTTTTGCTGCTCCAATTTTCTAAGACGATACAACGCCGCCTTAGGAGTCATAGTAATTTTACGCGCTAATTCCACTAACGAAATATTTCCCCTTTCCGTAACCTGCTGAAGAAGAGTATAATCTACATTATCATATTCTTGTTTCTCTCCGGTACCGATCACTTTCTCCTCAGGAGGTATATGTTTATTCAACATTTTCAGGGGATAATGCACCATATTTACAGATTCATACATTTCCTGTTTGGCAATATACTTCCCATATTTCCCCATCCATTTAAACCAGTACTCAGAAAATTCAGGGATAGACTTTATCCATACATAGAACCCGATATCGATCTCCCCTTCAAATTTCACGCTCCACATGAACAGAGGATTGGCTTTTATTTCCCTGTAAATTTCTTGTTCTTTCTCCGAAGAAATATTCTGCCATTTGAGGTAAATACGAAGCGCATTATACCCCAATTTCCGCCAATCGATGAGCGCATGGTAACTTTGAATGACATTTTCTTTTTCTAATTGTTTGATTCGGTAACTGACTACTTGTTTTGAAACCCGTAACTTTTTAGCGAGCTGGGAATACGTCTGCCGGCAATTCCAGTGGAGTTCCGCGAGCAGCTTTCTATCAATTACATCAAACATTTTCTTAATTTATATACTTTTCTTTATAAATTTTTACGTTTTGACAAAAATTTAAAGGATTAATTTATTATATTAGGATGTGAAATTTAGTGATGGTTTCTAAGGTGTTTTGATTAAAGAGCAGAATATAATACTAGGAGAAGTAATGATGGAATTAGAAGAACAATTGCGACTGTATAGGCAACACATAGACCATTCTCGGAGTGAACTGACAAGATTCAACCTACAAGCTGAAGAAGCTAGAATGAAACAGGAGCAAGCCGAGGCGGAAATAAAATGTGTAGAATCAGCATTTGGATCAACTTATGAAAAAGCCAGAAGAGAAATAGATGAAATTAATGAAAAAACAAGAGAAAAGATAGATGAAATTAAAAAAGCATTAGACTTAGTAGGACAAAAAAAGAGCCAGGAACTTGCTCCGCTAATATCTCAGCGAGAAAATGGAAGAATAGAAAAGAGAGAATCGGAAAATTATTGTTCTCAGTATATCAGTAAATTGGAGGCTGACTATAAGGATTCTGCCCATTATCTTATTGATTTTTTAGCTAGTTCTTCGGTCGAATCGTTGCAAAAATTTGATAGGCAGATGATACAAGTTATTGAGCTCAAAGCTTTAAGACATGATAAAGAAGTACGTGGGAAACTTGCACTCGATGATGTTGTAGATGAGGACCATACTGTGTATGCAGCAAGCTTTCAGATTATCAACGGAAAAGATATAAACTCCGTACAGGATGTCTACAATACCAAATTATTTCTTCCCTGGTTTGAAAGTGATAAAGGCATTTTCAAAGGGCCATTGTGTACTTACCTTAGAAATGCACAGACAGAGGCATTTAAACCAATACAAATACAGTTTCCTACGATTAATTTTAATTTGGAATATGGCAAAGGAGGTATGGAGATAGGAAATATGGGTGGTTGGAATCCTCGAGATACTTTTCATGATTTGGCAGATTTAGTATCGCCTTTACCATTTGATGTTAGAGTTGTCTTCATCGACCTACAATACAATCGTTCGACGCAAAAACTGAGGTATATCTGCACAGAGATCCCTATTGCGTACGAGCAGATTCCAGCAAAAGAACAAGAATTGGTAGCAATGTTTCGCGAAACTTTGTCCCACTCAGTGAAAGGACTACTTGGCACCTGTGCAGTACAAGATGTTCTAGAAGGCTTACAAGGACCCGTAACTGTTGAACAAGCGTTGCAGTTAAGAGGGATTAAGTTCACTAAAATTAAAGGGGTTGGTCCAAAAACTAACAAAGAAATTAAACGTTTTCTCGAAAATCCCTACTATAGATAACTACCCCGCATGTAATTCTAAATAAATGTGTTTGGATTGATGATCCAGAAGGAATAATTATAGAGAACCCAGCAGCAGCCAAAGCACACAAAGGTTATTTTGATGTAATGTGGAAGGTTGCCCAGAAATAGTCTACAAACCACCAATGTCCCTTCACGAGATCATTAAATCGATTTATCTCTTTTTCCATAGCTGAAAGAAACAACCAGAAACTTATAAATCTAACTAATATGCAATTCCAGGATATCCTGATCCCCAAGAACATGTTTTAAACTTACTTTTTGTGCGGCATGCTTTGCGGACTTCCCCCATACCCTCGCAAACCTAAATTTTTTCACGAAATCTTTGTGCAATTTCGTGCAGACATCTTCGATCGTCGCATTTTTGAAAATAATCAAGGGCACTTTAACATCCGCTTCCTTGCGCGGCTCTTTCAGATAGATGCGGATAAAATTTAATTTCTCAAAAATTAATTCTTTTAATGAAATAATATTAAGGTCCTGCTCCGCGGAGATGGCGATATCCGCATTAATCTCTTTCTTTACTTTCGAAACCGTGGAGGCATCCGCCATGTCTGCTTTGCTTATGCAGATGATAGCCGGCAGGTATTTTTTATTCCCCTCAATGCAGTCTATGAAATCGTCAACGTCAATAACACTTCGAATCAGAATCTCAGCACTGTTTATTTTAAATTCGCGCAATATTTTTTGGAAAGTTTCGTCATTAGTGTCAAGCGGCACCGTTTTCCCTATTTGAATGCCGCCCTTCGAAGTTTTTTTGATATACACTTCCGGCTTCGTTTTGTTAATTCTGATACCCGATTCCCACACCTCTCCCAAAATAGCCGGATAGTGTTCAGGATGATTCACCTCCACAACAATAAGAACCAAATCAGCGTTGCGGATAACAGCCAATACTTCTTTTCCTCTTCCTTTCCCGGATGCGGCGCCTGAGACAATCCCAGGCACGTCCAGGATTTGAATTTTTGCCTGCTTGTATTCCATGATTCCAGGAATGACCGTAAGAGTGGTAAACGCGTAGGCAGCCACTTCCGACTGTGCGCCGGTTAATTTGTTTAACAATGTTGATTTTCCTGTAGAAGGAAATCCTAACAAGAGAACCGTCGCATCACCAGATCTGCGAACAGAATAGCCATGCTCAGATTTCCCTGTCTTTTTAACAGTGCGGGATTCCTGCTTCTCTTTCAACTGCGCTATTTTCGCTTTAACAATGCCGATATGGCCTTGCGTTGCTTTATTGTATTTTGTTTTCCGTAACTCGTCTTCTAATTCTTTTATCTGATTAAGGTAATCAACCATGAAACCTCCTGAAAGAGAATAGAATCTCTCACCCTTAGGCGACTGTTTCTACTAAGCGTATACCATCGTAATATTTATAAATTAATCTCTTGCATTCAAGCATATGGTTGGGGGAACAGCAGTTGTTGAAGCGGCGCAATCCTATTTTTATACAATTATTGTAGGCATTGTTATTCTTCTCATAGGATTTGCTTTAGGTGTTATTGCCAAAAAACTGGTACATCGCATTCTCAGAGAAATTGAATTAAACAAAACACTAAGCAAAGTAGGAATTACTCATAACATGGAGTCCTGGATTAGTTCTCTTGTTTCTTTTCTTATCTATCTTATAACCATCGTCTTTTTTCTAAATCAGCTAGGTATAACTTCTATTGTTCTGTACTTAATTGTAGGGGGCATTTTAATGCTCGTGATTCTCACTTTTTTAGTAGGATTAAAAGATGTTATCCCTAACTTTTTTGCGTGGATTATTCTTCAGAAAAAAGGAAAAGTGCAGGAAGGAAAAAGAATTGAAATAAGAGAAATTTCCGGAGTCATCGAGAAAGTTGGCTTCTTAGAAACAGAAATAAGGACTGATAATGATGACCTTCTCTACGTCCCAAATACCTTATTTCTCAAATCAAAACTAAAAGTAAAACATTAAAGCTTCAAACTTTCCAGCATGCTTATAACATCCCATACTTGCGTTCGATTATAGGATGACATTTCCAATGAATTAAGCTCTTCTAACCCGATAAGCGCTTTCTCAATCGCCAATTCCCCATTACTAGTTAAAATAGCGATTATAATCTCTGTTTTTTCTTTAAAGCGCTTGCTGGCATCAATATCTTCTTTCAGGAGTTCTAAATATTCTACAACTTCTTGAATCCGCACATTCATTTTTTTTGAAGCCCCTGGACTACTTCTTCTTGAAGCTTCTCCATGTTTTTTTTAACTTTTTCTTCCTGCTGAACGATATTTTTAAGACGAACTTCCAAAACTTCTTTTTTTTCTTGCACTTCATGAAGAAGTTTTTCTGCGGAAGAGGAAATCATAATTTTCCCAACAATCTTATATGCCCGAGGAGTTGTTTGCAGTTCAGTTACTGCCGAATCAAACTCCATAAGGGTAGATTCTATCTGTTGTTTCTGAAGAGAAAGCGTTTGCAGGTTTTGCTGCAGTACCTGTAATTGTTGTACTTTTGAATCCATCCTAGAAAAGATACCTTTACCTAGCTTTAACTTTATTTACCGTGCGGCGGTCTTTATAGAGGATCTTCCCACCGCAATAGGGACAACGTACTTTCGTTTTAGTATACTCATCCTCTACTTTCTTTCCGCAGTCAAAACAGACATAATACATGGTAGTACCCTCTAAATCGTGTATGCTTTGCCAGCAAATTTAGTATCGCACTTAGGGCAATTCCAAATACCCACAGAGAGGCGTTTTGCGGCAATTTTGTTGCAGTACGGGCATTTATGCTTCGCCCGTTGTTGAGCTTCAATCTGCCCAAACTTCTTCTTTGGTTTCCGTCCGTACCGTGCTCCGAATCGTTTTGTTGGCATATGTAAAAAACCTGGGGCCGCCCGGATTTGAACCGGGGTTCAATGGTTTTTTTGTAATTTTCCGGTCATCGCCGAAGCTCACCCAAACCATTAGTGATAGTTGCCTTCGGGTTTTACCTGAACCAGGCTACACTACGGCCCCGTAGTCTGTTTATAAATGTTATGCTAATTGCGGTTTATTTTAAAATCTTTGCGTTATTTAATACAAATCAATTCTTTAGGTGCCGTTGTCAAAACCTGTGTTTTTCCATTAAAGAGCACTGTATCTTCAATCCTGAGGCCAAATTTCCCGGGAAAATAAATACCCGGCTCGATGGTAAAAGGAACGTTTTTTTGAATTCTCTCTTGTTCATCGAAAAAGCGGGGCGCTTCATGGACTTCCAGGCCAATGCCATGGCCTAAGGAATGGATAAAATAAGAAGAATAGTTCCCTAGTTTTTTTCGTACCACGGCATCTAATTCGTGGAAGGGTTTTCCTTCTTTAATAGAATTGAGCGCCGTTTGCTGCGCTTCAAGCAGCAAACCGTACATCTGCTTTTCTTCTTTATCGGGAACGCCAAGATACACTACCCGCGTCATGTCCGCGCAATACTGCCTATAACAGGCGCCAAAATCCAGCAGGAGGAAGCCTTTGCCAAGTTTAGCAGAGGAAGTTTTGTGGTGCGGAATAGCCGCATTTTTACCCATGGCCACAATGGTTGGAAACGCTATCCCTGCATCATGCTCTTTGATTGTCTTTTCCATAAAAAATGCCACATCTTGTTCCGTCTGAAATGATTTTTTTCTCAACTCTTGAACAACGGCGTTGAACACAGCAGAGGTTATTTGGCAAGCTTTTGATATCTTACGTAATTCAGAACTGGTCTTTTCTTTACGTGCATGGATGATTTCCTGGGAGACATCAATAAGCCTGGCTCGAGGAAAAATCTTCCTTAAATCTTCCCCCTGGCGGATTGTTAACGCGTTCTTATTGATGCCTATTTTTTGCACGGAGGCACTTTTAATTTGATGTTGCCAGTCCCTTTCCATCGGCATAATATTAATATTTTTGAGGCTAGGTTTTTTATCTAATTTGGAGAGAAACAACGTTGTCTTTGCGGCCCCGACCAAAAGAACTGCTTGGGAAGGGTAAAATTGGGTAAAATAGGTTAGGGCTGGATCAGGATGGCAAAAATAAGCCATATCAAGATCAGTCTGCTGAAGATAGTGCTTGAATTGGACTAATTTCATAGGAAGATTAGAAATGGCTATTCTTATTAAGGTTTTCTTTGCTCCAGTCAAAACCATTATAAACCTTAAAAATATGCTTTTGACTATGCGAAAAGTCACATTGCCGAATGGCCTCCAAATTATCCATGAATTGAAGAAAGGAAATTCTGTTGTAGTCCAAGTAATGGTAAAAACAGGAAGCAATTATGAAGCGGAAGACGAGAGAGGGATCTCCCATTTTCTGGAGCATATATTATTTGAAGGAACAACCAAAAGACCTACTAATCGAGAGATTTCCAACGAAATTGAGAAAATTGGCGGCGATTTCAATGCCTACACGACAAATGAACGAACATGTTTTTATGTTAAAGTACTAAAAAAACATTTTCATAAAGCAGTGGAAATACTCGCAGATATTTTCCACAACCCTTTATTCAAAGAAGAACATATTACCAAAGAAAGGAATATTGTGCTAAAAGAAATAGATATGGTTCTAGACGAACCAAGTTATTACCAATGGATCTTGCTGCAAAAACATTTGTTTAAAGAACATCCCTGTAAATATCCCGTGTATGGGAATAAAACTGTAATTCGCACGTTAACAAGAAAAAAAATCATAGATTATTTTGAAAAATATTACCTGCCTAACAACATGACTATTTCTGTTGTGGGTGATGTGAAACAGTGGAAAGAAGAAATTAAACATCATTTCTGGCAGAAAGAGCCGCAATCGGTAAAAAAGCCAGTTCTTCCTCTGGAACCTGTGGCAACCAAGAAAAATCTCACACGGGAAAAGAAAGATATTGTAAACACGTATACCATCCTCGGCTTTAAGACCGTTCCTCGGAAACACAAAGATTCCGCTGCTTTGGAAGTTATTAACGGTATTTTAGGAAGAGGACAAAGTGGAAAAATGTTTACAGAAATCCGCAGCAGGAGAGGACTTGCCTATGATGTTGGAACACAGAATGTAGGAGAAGTTAATTTTGGTTACTTTGCCATTTACGCCACAATTGATAAGAAGAATGTTGTTCTTGTGCGTAATTTAATCTTAGAAGAATTACAGAAACTCCAAGATATTTCCGAAAAAGAATTGAAAGAAGCAAAGGATTTTGTGGAAGGGCACTATTTGCTGGAAATGGAAGATTCACAGAAGATTGCAGACCAACTTTTATTTTGGGAGCATATCGGCAATGCCCACTTGATGAAAGAGTTTGTGAAACGGATTAAAGAAGTGACTGTTAACGACATAAAAAGAGTTGTTCCGCTTTATTTCAAGAATTATACGGCGGTGGTGTTGGAAGGGAAGTGAGATATCTGTTTTTTGAACTTGAGCATTATACTTTCGGCAATGACGCCAGCAATGTATATGTGCGTGCTCTTTCGTTATCGCCTAATTTCTCTGCAAACCTTGCAGAAACACTAAATTCGCCAAGTGCAGAAAATTTGTGTATTGCTTTACGACCAATCAATTCTCTCCTTTCCTTGTCCCCAATTCGAGAAGCGGCATCCATTGCAAGATCATAATAATCTGCATCTCCATAATATCCATTTTCGTGTGGGGTATCAATCTTCAGTTCACAAATTTCTAAGGCTTTTTGTGGGTTGCCATATTGGATTGCTGTTTTTGCCGCTTCTTTTTCTAAACCTGCATGTTCGTATATTCTTAGGGTCATGTTTTGATAACCTTTGTCGAGAGTAAACTTCGCCAGTTTGGATAATTCTTCCGTCACGCTCATTTTAAAACAAATTTCCATTGCTCTGTCAGTATATCCTTCTTGCAGCGCAACTTTAAATGCCTCTTGAGGAAGATCAAATTTTTCATATGCAGCAATCAATTTATCTTTATTTCCTACTTTTTTCGCAAGAGTGATGACTCCTTCTTTATCCAATCTCCAGCAAGATTCTCGGAGTAAAGAATCAAGTTCTTTTTCATGGATTTGACGAGCATTTTCTAGGTTGCCGGCTTCTTCTGCAGCCTCTGCTGCCTGATGATACAATAATCTTCCATAATTACCTCCGCCAGCTGCCTCTTTTACCTCAGCTGCTCTTACCAAGATCTTAATTACATTATCTAAAGTTCCATATCGCCTTTCTAAATTTACAGCTCCATACACTGCTCCTTCTTCCTCATATCCAGCAATTGCTAACTTAATATGCTTTTTTGCGCTGTCAGAATTTCCTTGTTCTTCATACAAATGAGCAAGCTCCTCGTGATAGTGGGCGGAATTAGGTAGGGGGCCTTCTTTCTGTAATGCATCTTCATACACTTTAATTGCTCGTTCTACACCAACATATTTCTTTGCAACTTCCGCTGCTTCATTAACAAAAAAAGAACCTTCTTCATAAATAGCAATCGCCCCTTCAGGATTACCGCTCAGAATCTCAAACCTTGCTCTTTGATGATAACTACTATGTTTGTCTGCGTAAAAACTGCTTGCTTTGGCAGCATATTCTGGATTTTCACTAAGACCTGCTCTCACCACTCCAATTTCTGCGGCATCTCTTGCTTCTGTAGGTAATCTAGCCAATAATTCTTCAAGATGATGATGCTTCTCCTCAGCAGAGGATATACTTGGAAAAAATCTTCCTACAAGAGAACGCAAATTCTTCATTATTTTCTTCATCGTTATATGGATAATGAGACTTATTTTATTAAATTATTGATATTCAAGTAAATAAAACAATCTTAAATTGATGTTTTAGTGTGTAAACGAAAGAGTGGTTATGTTCTAGGAATATCCTTCCTTCGCAATTTTCTCTAATTTAAGTTTATTTTTATGAAAGACGTTCAACAAGGTATTAATTTCACGGGCTGCAGCATTTTTTAAATCTAAAGGATGAAGTTCTTTCTTGATAAAAGCGTCTTCGATTTCTTGATAGGTTTTAAATTCCACTTTCCCCCCAAATTTTGCCGGCCGTTCCACAATGAATTTCTCTTTTTTATCTTCTTTTAAAGTCATGACCACATATTTCAGGAAAGCCAGAACGCCATTGTCCTCAACGACCCCTTCTTCGCAATAAGCACCGCGAATTTTTTCCTGGACAGATTTCTCATCATCCAACAAATCGATCTTGGATTTGGGATCCGATGCAGACATTTTCTTGCCTACTAAACCGGGAATAATGGGTGTCATTATCTCAATCCTTGCCTTGTACCTGAGTTTTGGTAAATTTTCACGGGAAAACATCAAAATTTTGCGTTGATCAACACCCCCATACTGCACATCCACACCCAAAAATTCTTCATCCAATGATTGCATAAGAGGATAGATCAGTCCGCTTAGTTTTGGATTCTCGCCAAATTTTACAACTTCAGATGCTGATTTTTTTGCATCATGAATGGAAGTGAACGTAGACAGTTTTAACACATCAAACATATATTTTTTCTCTAGCTGGAAAGAAGATCCTTTCACTATTTCGACTTGTTTCGCATCTGCGCCAATAGACGCAAACATAAGAGGGATAACTGTTGCGTAGTAGCTGTACCTTTTTTCCAACACTTCCCAAGGAGTTCCATCTAATGCTCCGTGTACATCAGCCAACAGCAATTTCACTTTAAACCCTGCTTTCATGAAATCGGCTAATTTTAACACCCACATGAAATAACCTATATGGGGCCGGCCGGTGATCGCTGTGCCTAGATAAACAGTTGGCTGTTTTTTTGACTTGAGAAGCGCAAGGAGTTCTTCTTCAGTGACAATTTCTTCAGTGTTTCTTTTGATGAGATCTAATCTCTGTTGGGGGATCATAACCAAAAAGAATAAGAAACAATATAAATATTTAATGGTCAATTCAGTAAAATATAAATAAATACGCCAAAAAAGTAAGAATTATGGTTAAAGCAATTCTTTTTGATTTTTGGGGGACCCTTGTGGAAAATGGGGTGTGGAGCCCTCTCAAACAAGTGAAAACTATATTGAATATCCGATTGCCTTTTCCAGAATATGTAGTACGCTTGGAACGAGCGATGATGACCCGCCCATTCGGGGCTCTAAAAGATGCTTTCCACAGCGTCTGTAATGAATTTAATATAAACTGCGACCAGGTGACAATCGAAGAACTTATTGGGATGTGGAACAAGTCCTGGATGCTTGCTAAACCTTATGAAGAAACAGAAGAAGTATTGACCAAATTAAAGAAAGAATACAAACTTATTCTCGTTTCCAACACAGATAATATTGGTGTTGATAAAGTGTTAGAAAAATATAATCTACGCCGTTTCTTTGACCATATCTTTTTGTCATATGATGTGGGTTTATTAAAAACAGACCCTTCATTCTTCAAAAAAGTTTTGGAAGAGAGTAAAATCCGTGCGGGAGAGTGTATGATGGTCGGCGACAGCATCCAAAGTGATATTTTAGCGGCTGAACAAGTAGGCATGCGGGCGATACTCGTCGATCGCAAAAATAGCAGAGAGCATCAACCTAAAATTAGTAATCTTAGAGAAATAGAGGGAATTCTATGATTGAAATCACGTTTTTGGGAACCGGGTGCATGCAGCCGACAAAAATACGAAACCATTCCGGAATTCTCCTTTCGTACAACAAAGAAAGTATTCTTATGGATTGCGGAGAGGGCACGCAGCGGCAGATGCGTATTGCCGGCATCAAGCCAGCAAGAATTACCAAGATTCTGATCAGCCACTGGCATGGCGATCATGTGTTTGGCCTTCCAGGCCTTCTTAGCACAATGGGCGCAGATAAACCAGGCACAACGGTGCAAATATACGGACCGCCGGGAACTAAATCTTATCTGGATCATGTATTCCAATCATTTGCAAAAAAAGACATCATTCCTTTTACTGTATCGGAAGTGCAAGAAGGGATAATTTATGAATCAGAAGAGTTCACTCTTTCCGCTCATAAATTAAAGCATTCTGTGCCTTGCTATGGATACTGTTTCCAAGAGAAAGATCGACGTAGAATAGTGGTTGCCAAAGCGAAGAAACTGGGATTAGAAGGTCCTATTTTAGGAAATATCCAACAAGGGAAGGATGTAGTGCATAAAGGTATAAAAATTAAGGCCAATGATGTCACCTATCTCGTTAAGGGAAAGAAAGTGAGTTACATCGCTGATACTGTGCTCTGCAATGGCGCGAACGCGCTAGCAAAGGATGCCGATTTACTCATCTCTGAAGGAACACATTTGAGTGATATCCAAGAAAAGACAGAAAAATACATGCACCTCACCGTGCAGCAAGCAGCGTTGATTGCCTCGGAAAATAATACCCAGAACCTGATTATAACTCATCTCAGCCAGCGGTATAAAAGCCCAACGGAGATCCTAAAAGAAGCTAAAACATATTTTGATAAAGTAGCTGTTGCCGAAGATTTTATGAAAGTCAAAGTCTAGTTTCTTTATCTCATGAAAAGCCAAAAAGCTAAAGGAACAAAAGGAGAGCGCGAGCTGATTAAACTATTCAATGAAACAGGGTCATGGATGGCTATCCGCTCTGCAGGATCTGGAAGTTCGCGCTATCCTTCCCCTGACATTCTCGCTGCCAATGCTATCAGAAGAGTGGCCATTGAATGTAAAGTAACGAAGGAAAAAAAGAAATATTTTACCTCCTCCGAAATCGAGCAATTGCAAACTTTCTCCCGCGTTTTTGGTGCTGAAGGATGGATTGGCGTTAAACTTGCGGATGAACCGTGGTATTTCCTGATGGTTGAAGATCTAGAAGAAACAGGTGTCTGTAAAGCAGTTTCCGTGGAACTGGCAAAACGAAGAGGCATCACCATCCAAGAACTTCTTTCTTTTAGCGGCCGAAATCGAAACATTTAAATGTGTTATCACTCCCCATCGATATAAAACCTGCTAATTGATACCATGCGCCTCACTGCCAAAAAAATAGAATCCATTTTAGTGGACATTGTAGGAGAACAGGGACTGCCTTTAATCCATGAACTTCTCGGAAAGGATAACATCTCGGAATTTGATCTCGCCACGAAACTCAAAATTGACATTAAAATTATCCGAAAGCTGTTATATATCCTGTATAACCACAATCTAGTCAGCTTTACGCGGAAAAAAGACAAGCAGAAAGGGTGGTACATCTATTACTGGACGCTCCTTCCGGAAAGCGTCCGTTTCAATTATTTTAAGATGAAACGGGACTTGCTGGAAAGATTGAAACAACAGTTAAAAGAAGAGGAAGAAGAATTATTTTTTGTATGTCCAAGTAACTGTGTTCGCTTAAATTTTGATCAGGCCATGGATTTTGAATTTCATTGTCCTGAATGTGGCGAACTTATCAGCCAAGAGGATGGAAAAAGTAGAACTGCTTTGCTGAAAAAGAAGATAGATGAACTAGGAATAGAATTAAAAGAATTGCAGGAACAAAAACACGTTCGACGGAAGGAAGTAAAAATCAGGAAAAAAAATGCGAGAAAGAAAGCATCCAGAAAAAAAGGAGCTACACAAAAAGCCCCCGGAGAACGTGCAAAGAAAAAAACGAAGACCACTGCAGGGGAAAAAACAGCGAACAAAAAAAATCAGAAAAAATCAGTAAAGAAGAAGACGAGTAAAAAGACAAAAGAAATATTATAACTTTATTTTTTCTGTCTTCTTTTAGTCAACGCTTTTTCAATGACTATTTCTTCCTTAAGCACTTTTGCTGTAATATGCTGAATGTTCTGCTCCATGTTTGCGACACGACGCTCCAGCAAAATCAAGATTCTCAGCGAATATACTATAGCTGCAAGTGTTCCTACAATTATTGCAAGAATAACTTCTGCTAACTCTAACCCTGCCATTATCTGCACCTCTCTTTGATTAATTGTTACGCTAATTAAAATATATGAGTTGTTAAAAATATATAAACCTTTCCTTGCTGCTGGTGTTGTGATAAAAATTTAACCTCCCAAAAGTTTATAAAATAACTCTCAGAAAAGTATACTTATGGACACGTATGAATCTTTGCTAGCCAAAGCAGAAAAAGAACTTCCTGAAAAGACCCTTACTGGGGAAAGGTTTATCATAGAAAAAGTAAAAGGGCATTTGGAAGGAAATAAAACCATTCTTATAAATTTGAAGAAAATCGCAAAAGACCTTGGTCGTGATCCCGCTCACCTTTTAAAATATTTATTGCGGGAATTAGCTACTCCTGGAAAAACAGTCGGTGAAAGAATTATTTTCGGAACAAAAGTAGCTGCATCTGTGATCAACAAAAAAATAATAAAATATGCAAGTGAATTTGTGTATTGTTCCGAATGCGGCAAGCCCGATACAAAACTAAGCCAGGAAAAGGAAATAATGTATTTGAAATGCCAGGCCTGCGGAGCAAAAAAACCTGTTAAAAATATTTAAGCAGTATTACGAAAAAAACTATTGCAGAAAAAATGTTCATTGTTTCTGAAAAGAATGGCCCGCATGGGATGCTGTTGGTCGTGACCGATACAGAAATTCTTGGCAAAAAATTCCAGCAGGGGAAAATCCAGCTGGATTTGACAACAGAATTTTATAAAGGAATAAAAATGAGTGAACATGATGTCAAAGAAATACTTAAAAAAGCTCGCTATCTTCATCTTACGGGACAAAAAATCATTACTCTTGCAGTCGAACTAAAAATAGTTAATCCAAGAAAAATTCTCTATGTATGCGATATCCCTCATGCTGAGGTTGTGATCGGATAAAACTAGGAATGAATATATTTAATACTGGTATTTAAAATGATTATGTGACTATTGTGTTATAAAAGAAGCAAGCCCTACTTGTTTCTCTTTTTCCTTTCCAAAAACTCCCTCAACATGAGATTTCACGATATCAAGCGTCTGTTTCAAATAAGGAGAAAAATCGTACCTTTCTGCAAGCATTAAAGAATGGTTTAAATATTTTACAACAGAACCTTCAGAAATAGTAAATATGAGTTTTCCGCCACAGCTTGTACATTTTCCCTGCAGCGAAGGCCTTCTATATTTCTCGTTGCATTTAACACAGCGAAATTGCTGCATAGAAAACTTCCGCAAATTGCCTTTTATATCTTTTAAGAAATGCTTTTGAATTACTAACTTAGCAACATCATCCATGTTCACTGCTCTGACCTTTTGAGCAATTTCCATCTGGCCTAGTAATTTTTCCTCCATTGAAGGAATGGTCTTGTATGCAGAACATTGCACACCTTTATTTAAATTTTCAACATGGTGGGTAAACCCCCATTGTTCATATTGCCGGAACGTGCCCAATCGATCTGCGAGTTGTTCAATTTTTTTCGCTTTGCCGTTTTCTTTGACCATGCTGACAACTTCACTGGGATACTTCATTTCCAACGCTGCTTCATACAGTTCTAAAGGATATTTCCAAACAACATCCATCTCCAATACCTGGTCATCCACTTCAGAAGGGTTTAATATTGAAGTAAGAACTAATGGAGCATCCATTGTTGAGCCTCGGCTGCTGGGAAGATATTTGCGAGAAAAGTTAAGCAAAGCATCCATTAACAGCATAATCGCGCACTCATCACCATCACAATCCCGCCGCAATCCGGCATGAAACATAGGATGAGCAAAAATACCTTGGGTTTCTGAGTATCCGATGATTCTTCCTACTAATCCTGCAGAAATATGAGGAGCCAATCCTATTACTATCTGTCCGACAAGATCTTCTTTCTTGTGAAGATTATAAAAAGGCTTAAGACCGTAAAAACGAACTAATAAATCATCTACAAAATTTGCCACCCTTAGTAACACATCTGGAGCAGATTCTTCCAACGAGTCAAATCCGGGCAAGATAATATCCTGAGGAAATAATTCTATAATTTGCTCCGCATTTGTTATCCCTTCCCCATAAATATCTTTCTGGTATCCCAGTTCTCGCAACTTTTCAATAGTTGTGTTTATCTCTCTCGGCTTAAAGTGAGTTATAGGGAGTTGTGTACCATCATAACGAGTGGTCCCATCTTTATTAACATAAATATTATGCTTCGCCCGAAGAATTCCTTTTGCTAAATGTTCTACAATATGATCTTTGTTGGATGTTCCACGTATCCCTTTGATCAGATCTGGATGCAGATTTTCACCAAGCCGCTGTTTTGCTTTTGAAAAATAATACTTGATGTCAAGATCGTAGGTTTTATACGTTGCCGCCTTTCCATGTCGACAGGTATCACTTTGCAGATCACCGCAAAAACGACAGTGAAACTTTTGTTCACATTTTTTCCCGCACTCCTCGCACTGAGAATAAACAGACTCTTTATTACAAGAAGAACAATAAAACAAAGGAAACGTGCTGCGAACTTTCCCTGCTTCCAGCGCCGACTGAAAACTTCGCAAACGATCACCCTCATCACCGACAGGGAACATCACCTGAGGACTTCCCGTGAGATGCCGGAGTTTTGCTTTCTCCGGACGACCCATGCGCGCGCCGATAAACGTACCCGCTTTATCCCTAATAGTAATACTGTTCATGAGATTAACAACTTCCAACCCATCCTTCTCACGTATAGAAGCAAGATCAAAACTACTCTCAGCTAACTCCTTTCCATTATTAAAATTAAAACAGAACGCAAATATTGTTGCCTCTTTTCTCTCAATGACAACGCATTCTTTATTAACAATTTTATGAGGTGCTCCTAATTGATCAAGAACCCATTTACCATTACGAAATAATTCAATAGATGCATCGTAAGGCAAAATAAGTTTTGAAATTCCTTTCTCATCAGTCTTGACATTTCCTTCACAAAACCAGTTCTTTAAAATTAAAAGATCCTCCCCTTTTACTAACTTCCAATAAAAAATATAGTCCGGATGGAGAGGGGTATGTAATTTTTTGCTCACTTTTAATGCTTCATCCCAGGTTATTTTACAGACAAGAGGTTGAGCAATAATCTCTGCCAATCGCTTCTCCTCAATGCCAACGAGAGAAGCCGCTTGGGAAAGGGGAAGCGCGTCATCCACCTCTTTAAAATAAGTACGAATGGACTTCTCCACTTCCAAGGCCCACCACTCCGGGCAATAGCCAACGGGAACCAAACAATGTCCACTTTCAGAAAAATCACCATAGTTAAACAAAAGATCCCCTAAAAAAAGAACTTTTTCAACTTCAGAAGCATGTATTTTTGCTTCCTCTTCTGTCTTTAATTCAATGACCGAACCATCACGTAGACGAACGATGGGACCGGAGATGGTATCACAGACTGTGACAGTTGCGCCTTTTCGAGGCCGTTCCACTTTTAATTGTGTTCCTATGGCAATAAATTTGTTAAGAACAATAAGTGTTGCCGGGTGAACGCCCGCCGCATACATCCCCCCGGTTCTGGTACGCCCATATTGCAAGCGGAATCCGCCAACTCCTAAAGGATGAGTAAGAATTGGCCGACCAGCAACCAAATCCATCACAAACGTATTATTTGGCTTGACAGTTTTTTTCCCTTTTTCCTCCGTTGGTGCTTGTTTGCCAACAAGTTGTTTTGCATGAACTTCTTCTTTCACTTTGAGAAATTGTTGCAGCCAACTCCAATCAAGATTGAACTCTGCGCCCCATTTGGAAATACGTTTCCAAAGTTTTGGAGCTTTCTGGCAAAGACCTTCCGCCAGCACCAGCGCGACACCACCACGAATAAGGTTTGTGGAAATACGAGGCAGATCTTTATAATTTGAAACCTCAAACTTTTCTGTTGGATCACCATCCACCTCTACTGGAAGATGAGAAACCATAAAACGTAATTCTTCATCTGAAGGATTATATTGAAGATTTGTGACTCTCTCATGATAATCACGAACTTCCATGATATATCTGCTAACTTCTGTTTCATCCGGGTCGTAGGGAGCATAGCCCATTTTAATGCGCACATAATCGGCAAGAACAACAGACGTGGAAGCAGCAGTTCCCCCTGCTCCCCTAATTGGACCTGCATACTGCAACGCAAAATATTCTTTTCCATCTTTCCTTTTTTTAATATTTAATCCAATAAAACCTTCTAAAGGCGCAGAAACAACACCAAGTGTGAGGTACGCAAAACCAACACGTATTCCCACCTCCATCGCTTCTTGCTTTGAAGCAAACTGACAAAATTTTTCTTTGGCCACCTCTTCGGCAATGATAAAACCTACACGCCAATCAAGAAGGCTATATTCTTTTTCTAGATCAATAATTCTTTTTGTAACATTTGTTTCGGCAATCTGAGGCGCAACCACGGAAATTAAACCAACAACTCTTTCTGCCATATTCTTTGCGAGTGGTATGGAAACTACAGTTTCCGGATCGAGGCCTTTTTGGCGTGCTTTCGTTGCGACTGCGTAGCTTTTTTTAATGCTTGTATTTAACGCTTCGAAGTACAATTTTATTGTTGGACTTGCTTCGATAGACATTCTTTAAACCTTTCCACGTTGATTCTTTTTCACCCAAATCGAAGTACTTTGACTTCCCGCGTTTTTAAATTGATAATGGGAACCCGAGCAGGTTCCGGCTCATGACCTAATTTCTCCTGGAATGATGTTTTGCCCTGCCAGCAGCTTCCGCTGATCATGGTTACACCTTTATAATTAGCAACACAGGAATAATGAATATGACCTGTGATGAAAAAATCAGGTATTTTTTTAATCAATAAAGGGTCTTCTTGATGTGAAGGATAGTAAGGTGTGGAAGTAAAACTTGGGGCAAGATGCCGTCGTTTAAGCAAGAATTTCATAATTAAGTCGGAACGATGATACCCCCCATTAGTTCGTATTGATTCCACATTAGAAACATAATAATCAAAACTGTAGCCATGATAAATAAGTACATCAAAGCCGGGAAAGGCGGTTGTTTTTCCAATATTTATCAGAGAAGGATTTGTCACTAAAGTGACATTGGGGAGATCGAACAGCCCTGGCGCAAATTCTTGGTAAAATATAGGTTGCGGCTCTGCCAAATGAACCGCATCATGATTTCCCGGACACATAATTATTTTCTTATCAAGCGGGATTTGTCTTAGCAAGCGGGAAAATTCCTGATATTGGCCTTGGATAGTAGTTAGTTCCAGTTCTTCTTCCTGTGATGGATAAATCCCAACACCATCAACAAGATCCCCGGCAATGATAATATATTTTACTTGATTAGCAATCGCTCTTTGTTGTTCATTGCCTATCTGCCCGTTTATCCATTGAAGAAACTTTGAAAATTCCTCACGTAAAAATAATTTTGAACCAACATGAATATCTGAAAGAAAGAGTATATATTCTTCAACATCCCCTTTTTTTAATTTGCGATCGCTGGGGATATCTGGCCAAACAATTGTGTCACCAAATATAACATTCTCCCCGCACATCCCTGTAATACCAACAACTTCATCAAGTACCACGTCGCGTGCTTCTTTATATATTTCTTTTTTATTTTTGGGAATAAATACTTTTATCCTTCCGGTTAAATCCTCAAGTGTGAGCACCAAAGTCCCATTTTTTGTTTCTCCAATATTTTCCACCAAGCCTATGATAGATACGTTCTCTCTTTCTTTCTTTTGAAGCACTCTTTGGATGGTTGAAGTGTGCTGCAGATCTTGGCGGTGGCGCAGGATATTTTCTAAAAAATGATAGCGGGAAACAAAAAAATTAGTGAAATCCTGGACGGAATATTTATGAGGAATATTCTTATGCGAAATGATGACAGTAACAATGGAAGAATTGTCAGAAAGAGAGAGGTGAGCTGCCCCTGTGAGGGTCCTGTTTTCATCGATGTAATTGATAGTATTATTAATTATGGAATGGCGAGGATCGCCAGAAGTGCCTGCCTTAGTGATAGGATTATCATTGATAGGATTCTGGGCTTCAATTTTTGCCTCATTTGTAAAAGAAGGTTGGGAATGAGAATTATTAAGTTCAAACTCCAAGCTTGAGATAATGATATTTTTTTTCTCTTTTTTTTGTTGAGCCTCTCCAACAACAACGATCGATTTCTTAAAATGCTGAAGATGTGTTTGATATAACTCGTCATCCCGTTCTTTTTCAGCTTCAACCCGATACTGATCAATTTCATACCAATCAACTAAATGATTTTGCTCTACTAATATTTCAGCATAATCCTGGTTTAAAACGATAATGTCCGACTCTATCTCAATTTTTTCTAATAAAGAACCGTCAACTTTTCTATTCAATATATCTCTATTTACAAGAACTCCCCGTTCAAACAAAGTTGAAATGATCTCTTTTTGTTCTGACATCTTATTAAAAAACAATCTCTTTTTGTTTTGTTTTCTTGTTTTTGAAAATAATATTATTTGATCTGCAGCGCTTTTTCAAGCAGTTCTTTTAATTTGATGATAATATTCTCATCAAGTGAAAGAAAAATTTCCCTCGTTCTGCCGTATCTCCCTTTAGAAATTATTTTTGCGTTAATGATGCCCAGCATGTCTAATTCTGCTAAAATATCGGAAACTCGCCGTTGAGTAAGGACATTAAATTTTTGTTTCAAGCATATTTTTTTGTACATTTCATAAACTTCGCCGGTAAAAAAAGAGCGCCGCTGGGGAGAGATCAACAAAATACCATATAATACAGACTGAAATTGTTTTGGCTGATGTTTT